>Ga0164241_10000067_pt1 | contig 244268 bp, 202 predicted proteins | sample OricomyardsoilBY_FD_108780 | JGI IMG/M metagenome (GOLD analysis project Ga0164241, IMG submission 108780) | Backyard soil microbial communities from Emeryville, California, USA - Original compost - Back yard soil (BY) | ecosystem: Environmental > Terrestrial > Soil > Unclassified | place...
CATTCGGCAGAGGCGTCGCTCAAGGCGCAGCCGAACGCGGCCGAGCTCGAGGTGAAGAAGGATCCGTACTCGGGCGGCTCGCTGACGGCGCTGCCCATCATCGAGACGCAGGCCGGTGACGTGTCGGCTTACATTCCCACCAACGTCATCTCCATCACCGACGGCCAGATCTTCCTGGAGAGCGACTTGTTCTTCTCCGGCGTGCGTCCGGCCATCAACGTCGGCATCTCCGTTAGTCGCGTCGGCGGCAGCGCGCAGATCAAGGCCATGAAGAAGGTCTCCGGCACGCTGCGCCTGGATCTGGCGCAGTTCCGCGAGATGGCGGCCTTCGCGCAGTTCGCGAGCGATCTGGACGCGGCCACCCGGGCCCAGCTGGAGCGCGGCAAGCGCCTGGTCGAGCTGTTGAAGCAGGGCCAATACGTGCCGTTGCCGGTCGAGAAGCAGGTCGTCATCGTGTACGCCGGTACGGCCGGTTACGTGGACAAGCTGCCGGTCGAGTCGCTCAAGCAGTACGAGCAGGACCTGTACCGCTACATCGACGAAAAGCACCCTGAGCTCTGGACGGACATCAAAGCCAAGCGCGAGATCACCGACGACATCAAGAAGCTCCTGGACAAGGCGCTCAAGACGTTCGGCAAGAAGTTCGTGGCGTCCGAGGAAGAGTAGCCCTTGGCGAACCTCAAGCAGATTCGCCGGCGCATCTCGAGCGTCAAGAGCACGCAGAAGATCACCCGCGCCATGAAGATGGTCGCGGGTGCCCGCCTGACGCGCGCTCAGCAGCGCATCGTGGCGCTGCGCCCGTACGCGGTCGAGACGGCCAAGGTGCTGGCCGAGGTCACCGCCGCGGGCGCGGCCGAAGCCGACGAGTCGGGCGTCGAGTCCGAGCATCCGCTGCTCGCGCGGCGGCCGGTCAAGAGCGTGCTGCTCTTGGTCATCACCAGCGACCGCGGTCAGTGCGGCGCCTTCAATACCAACATTTTGCGCGCGGCCGAGCGCGAGCGTCGTGAGCGCGAAGAGCAAGGCCAGAAGGTCTTGCTGGCGGTGATCGGCCGCAAAGGTCGCGACTTCTACCAGCGCCGCAAGATCCCGCTGTTCCACGTGTTCTCCGGCATTTGGGAGAAGCTCGGGCCGGAGACGGCCAAGGTCGTCGCGCGCCGCGTGCTCGCGCCGTTCTTGAGCGGCGAGGTCGACTCGGTGCAGGTCGTTTACAACGAGTTCAAGAGCGCCATGACCCAAAAGGTCACGGTCGAGCCGTTGTTTCCGCTCGCGCCGGCCAAGGCTTCCGAGCCCGCCAAGGGCGAAGAAGCGGCGCCGCTCGTCAACAAAGACGAGTTCTTGTTCGAGCCGAACAAGGAAGCGCTGCTCGAGCGGCTGGTGCCCATGTACGTGGAAATCTCGCTGCTTCGGGCCTTGTACGAATCGATGGCGTCCGAGCTGGGCGCCCGCATGACGGCCATGGACTCGGCGACCAAGAACGCCTCCGAGGTGATTAGCGATCTCACGCTGGTGTACAACCGCGCTCGCCAGGCCGCCATCACCACCGAGCTGATGGAAATCATCGGCGGCGCCGAAGCCCTCAAAGACTGAGCTCATGGGCAAGAAGTCCGGTTCGAAGAGCTCGCGTAGCGAGCGCAACGCCGGACGCAAGCGTGCGGAGCGGGCGCGTCAACACGGGCTACCGACACGCCCCGCGCCCGCGCCCCGCGCGCGTCAACTCACGCCCGAGCCGAGCGACGACTCGTACGGCGAAGCGCGCTCGAGCGACGCGCCGCTTTCGCGTGCCCAGAAGCGGGCCGGCATCCCGACCCTGGTGAAGGTCGTTGGCGGAGCGCTGGTGGTCTTGATCGGCGTCTACCTGCTCAGCCGCCAGCGCGACCAAGCGCTGCTCGAAACCAAGCCTGCGGCCGAGCCGGCCGGGGCCGTTTCGGCCGTCGCGTCGCCCTCGACCGAGAGCGGCGGCGAGCCGGCACCGCCGTCGAGCGCCACGTCGCCGGCTCCCGCCTTCACGTCTCCCAGCGAGCCTCCCGCGGCCGTCGTTTCGGTCACGCCGCCCGCGGAGCCCGTCGTGGTGGCCCCGGTCGCGGCATCGCCCAGCAAGCCGAAGGTCGCCCTGCCACGGGTGGTTGCACCCGAGCGCGTGCCGGCTCCGGTAGCCCCTGGTGCGGTTGACCCTCCTGCGCCTCCCGCTGCGCCCACGGCCGCGTCGAAGCCAGCCGCGCCGAGCCCGGCTCCTGTCGAAAATCCCTACTAGAACGCGTTGAGCCTTCGCCGTCTGCTGGGCGAAGTCATCTCGCGCGCGGCGCGGCAGAGCGCGCGCGGCCGCCAAAGTGCGCCCGAAATACCTGCGCCAAGGTCGCCTTCTTCCGCGGCCCGTCGCGCTATTTCTGGCTTCCCTGGGCGGCCGAGGTCGGGCACGCTGACTCCTTTCGATGGCCAAACGTCCGCATGTTTTAGGAGTGGTGCTCGCGGGTGGTGAAGGAAAGCGGCTCTGGCCGCTGACGCGTGATCGCGCCAAGCCCGCCGTGCCCTTCGGCGCGAACTATCGGCTGATCGATTTCGCCCTCAGCAACCTGGTCAATGGCCGCTACCGCCGCATCGCGGTGCTGACCCAGTACAAGAGCCACTCGCTCGACCGGCACATCGTGCAGACGTGGCGCATGTCGCCCATCTTCAACAACTACGTCATGACCGTGCCGGCACAGATGCGCCTCGGTCCTCGCTGGTTCGAAGGTTCGGCCGACGCCATTTACCAAAACCTGAATCTGATCGGCGACGAAGCGCCGGACTACATCTGCGTGTTCGGCGCCGACCACATCTACCGGATGGATCCGGAACAGATGGTGGACGCGCACATCGAGTCGGGTTGCGGCGTGACGGTGGCCGCCATCCGCGTCCCGCGCGAAGAGGCCTCGCGCTTCGGGGTGATCGTGCCGGGGAACAACGACCGCATCGCCAAGTTCCACGAAAAGCCCAGCAACGCCGTGGGCCTGCCCGACAACCCGAACCAAGTGTACGCGTCGATGGGCAACTACGTCTTCACGACCAAGACGCTGGTCGAAGCCGTGCGCGCCGACGCCGAAAACAAAGACAGCGCCCACGACATGGGCGGCAACATCATCACCGGTCTGGTCGACGCCGGTCAGGCTGCCGTCTACGATTTTGCCAAGAACCACGTGCCGGGCGCGACCGAGCGCGACGCCGGTTACTGGCGCGACGTGGGCACGCTAGACAGCTACTACGACGCCCAAATGGACCTGATCAGCGTCCACCCGGTGTTCAACCTGTACAACGATCAGTGGCCGATCCACACCATGATGGGCTCGCTGCCGCCGGCCAAGTTCGTGTTCGACCAAGAAGGTCGGCGCGGCATGGCCATCGACTCGATGGTGAGCGCAGGCGCCATCGTCTCCGGCGGCAGCGTGCGGCGCTCCATCCTCTCGCCCGGCGTCAACGTTCATTCGTACGCCGAGGTCGAAGACTCCGTGCTGCTGAACGGCGTGAACATCGGTCGGCACGCCATCGTACGCCGCGCCATCCTGGACAAAAACGTGTCGGTGCCGCCGGGCGCGCGCATCGGCGTCGACGCGGAAGAAGATCGCGCGCGCGGCTTCACCGTGAGCGACAACGGCGTCGTCGTGGTGGGCAAGGGCGACGTCATTCCGGCACCGGGGCCGCGCTGAGGCCGTGAAGGTCGCGCTCCTCTCGCGGGAATACCCGCCGGAAATCTACGGTGGCGCGGGGGTGCACGTCGAGTACCTGGCGCGCGAGCTGTCGCGTCAGGTCGAGCTAGGCGTCTACTGCTTCGGCGCCGATCGCCGAGCCTCCGAGGTGCAAGGCAGCTACAAATCGTGGGCTGCGCTCGATGGCCCTGCGCCCGAGCTAGCCGCGCTGCGCACCCTATCCATCGATTTGGCGATGGCCAAAGACGTGGCCGGCTCGGAGCTGGTGCACACCCACACCTGGTACGCCAACTTCGCCGGGCACCTGGCCAAGCTGATGTACGGCATTCCTCACGTCATGACCTCTCACAGCCTCGAGCCGCTACGGCCTTGGAAGGCCGAGCAGCTGGGCGGCGGCTACGCCATCTCCAGCTTCAGCGAGCGCACGTCCATCGAAGCGGCCGACGCGGTGATCGCCGTGTCCAGCGGCATGAAGCGCGACATCCTCAAGGCGTACCCCAACGTCGATCCGGCGCGCGTGCACATCATCTACAACGGTATCGATCTAGAAGAGTACCAGCGCGACTCTGCGACCAACGTGCTCGAGAAGCTGAGCATCGATCCCGAGGAGCCGTACGTGGTGTTCGTTGGCCGCGTCACGCGGCAAAAGGGCATCGTGCACCTGCTGGAGGCCGCCCGTCACATCGACCGGAACGTGCGCATCGTGCTGTGCGCGGGCGAGCCCGACACCGAAGATTTGAAGCGTGAGGTCGAGGCCCTGGTGCAAAGCATCGAGGCCGAGCGCGGCGGGCTGTTCTGGATCCAGAAAATGATGCCGCGCCCGCAGCTGATCCAGGTGCTTTCGCACGCCCGCGCCTTCGTTTGCCCCTCCATTTACGAGCCGTTCGGCATCGTGAACTTGGAGGCCATGGCCTGCGGAGCGCCGGTGGTGGCCTCGGCCGTCGGCGGCATCCCCGAGGTGGTCGAAGACGGCAAGACCGGTTACCTGGTGGCGTTCGAGCCGGACGGCACGCCCATGGGCGCGCCCAAAGATCGCGAGGCCTTCGCGCGGGCCTTCGCGGCGCGCATCAACGAGCTATGCGCCGACGAAAAGCGAGCCCACGAAATGGGCGCGGCCGGCCGCAAGCGCGTGGAGGACCACTTTGCTTGGTCGACCATCGCCCGCCAAACCGCCCGCCTGTACGAACGCCTGTGCGCCAAGAAGGCGTAACGGCGCGGTAAGTCCCCAGATTTCACAGGAAGATCGGGAGATCGGAAGGGGAGAGAAGGAGTGAATGGGGCGCCGAGGCGTCCTGTTCTTGCGTCGCATTGCACGTCGCTCGAAAGGGAGCGCGCTGGCGCGTGGCGAGATTTCGCAGGGAGATCGCGAGACGGAAGGGGCGAGAAGGAGTGAATGGGGCGCCGAGGCGTCCTGTTCTTGCGTCGCATTGCACGTCGCTCGAAAGGGAGCGCGCTGGCGCGTGGCGAGATTTCACAGGGAGCTCGAGAGACGGAAGGGGCGAGAACGAGTGAATGGGGCGCCGAGGTGTCCTGTTCTGGCGTCGCATTGCACGTCGCTCGAAAGGGAGCGCGCTGGCGCGTGGCGCCCAGGTTTTTCCGATTCTTTCGAGCTTCCTCGTGAAAGCTGGGTCGTTTTAGCTGCTGCCCAGTGACGTGCGGCCGCCCAGGTACGGCTGCAACTGGGCCGGGAGACGGACGGTGCCGTTGGCCTGTTGGTGGTTTTCGAGCAGAGGGACGAGGAAGCGCGGCGTGGCGAGGGCGGTGTTGTTGAGGGTGTGGCAGTAGCGAACTTTGCCCTGCGCGTCACGGTAGCGAAGGTCCGAGCGGCGGGCTTGCCAGTCGTGCAGGTTCGAGCAGCTGTGCGTTTCGCGGTACAGCTTTTCGCTCGGCACCCACGATTCGACGTCGAACATCTTGTACTTGCCGAGGCCCATATCGCCCGTGCAGCACTCGACCACGCGATACGGAATTTCCAGATCTCGTAAGATGCCCTCGGAAATTTCGAGCAAGGTCTTGTGCCAGCGCTCGGACTCCTCCGGGTCGTTCTTGCACATCACGTACTGCTCGACCTTGTTGAATTGATGCACGCGGATCAGCCCGCGTACGTCTTTGCCAGCGCTGCCCGCTTCGCGGCGAAAGCAGGCCGAGATACCGGCGTAGCGCACGGGCAAATCGGCCTCGGCCAAGATCTCGCCGCTGTGCAGCGCGTTCAAGGTCACCTCGGAGGTGCCGGTGAGGTACTTGTCGTCGGCCTCCAGGTGATACACCTGCTCACGGCCGGTCGGAAAATGGCCGGTGCCGATGAACGCCGCTTCGTTCGCGAACGCCGGCACGCTCATCGGCGTGAAGCCGCGCTCCACCAGGCGATCGAGCGCGAAGCGCAGCAGGCTCTGCTCGAGCAGCACGCCGTCACCCTTCAGCGCGTACGAACGCGAGCCGGCCACCTTGGCCACCCGCGCCAAATCCGCCCAGCCGTGCTTGTCCAGGAGCGCGACGTGATCGAGCGGCGTGAAGTCGAAGCGCGTCGGCTCGCCCACCGTCTTCACCACCACGTTGTCGGCTTCGGAAGCGCCGCGCGGCGCGCTTTCGGCGGGAATGTTGGGCACTAGCAACAAGAGCTCGCGCAGCGCCGCTTCGGCGGCGTCGATGGCGGGCTTCAGCGCGGCGATCTCGTCGCCGATGCGCCGCCCTTCGGCGATCAGCCCTGGGCGTTCTTCAGCCGACGCCTTGGGAATCAGCTTGGCGTTCTGGTTGCGCTTCTCCTGCAATTCTTGGAGGCTGCGCGACAGGCTCAGGCCGTGCTTGTCGGCGGCCAGCAGCGCGTCCAAATCGAGACTCACGCGCTTCTCGATGATGGCGCGCTTCACGGCTTCGGGGTTCTCACGAATCTGCTTGAGATCGAGCATCGACTGACTCCAGCTGCACGCTTTATCACAAGCCTCGCGGCTTTCCTGATATGAACGGCTCGATGCGCTGCGCCCTCGTTTCGCTGGGTTTCTTTGGTGCTGGTGTGCTCTCGGCCGGGTGTGGCGGCTCCCAGCCGGCGGAGGCGCCGGTGGTCGAGAGCCAGCCCGAAAGCGCGGCCGACCCGGCGGCGCCGGCGGCCGAAGCCAAGGCCGAGCCCGCCGCCGACACGGCGGGCGGAGGCGAAGGGGTGCCCACCAAATGCTTCAAAGCGGGGGCCACCTGCTCGCCCGATCCGAAGTTCGTGAAGCGCCTGTGTAACGGCAAGTTTCCGTCGGTCGGCTTGTACCTGTTCTCGAACCCGGCGTGGACGCGCGGCTACCTGACCCGGCGCACGCAAGCCTGGAACGCCTCCGGCGGGGCGTCGGACAGCGGCTGGGTAGAGTTCGACGAAGAGGTTTTGATCCTGTACGCGCGCGTGGCCGACGCGGGCGGGATGCAGGTCAGCGGCGCGGGCGGCAGCTACGACGCGCTGCGCTGGGACGGCTCGTGCGTCACCCTCCAGAGTGAAGAGGTGACCATGTCCAAGGCCCCCACGCCCAAGTACCCGCCGATCGACTTTCGTTACCTCGACGACGACACGCAAGAGGCGCTGCGCAAAGATGACAAGGTGAACAAGGCCTGGCAAGCGCGGCGCGCCGAGTGCAAGGGCGCCACCAGCGGCGACGTCTCGCTCAAGTGCGTGAAGGCCGACGAAGCGCTGACCAAATCGGTCATCGGCTTCGTGCGCGGCGGCGGCAGCATTCCCGAGCCGAAGAAGCTGCCCTGAGCCGGGGCGAAAGCACGCGGCGGCGGGGGCTCAACGGGGGCTGATGAGCCACGTGGCCCCGGCCTTGTAGCCCGCGTTGTCCTCAGACGGCGCCAGCGAAACCCTCGAGCCGTCGCGCGACATGAAGTTGCTCGGGAAATTGGTGGACTGCAGGGCCTTGGTGTTCGGCGCCACGCCCGTGAGCGGGTTACTCAGTTGGAAGGTGGCGTCCTTCTTGAACTGCGACGAATCGTCGTTGGTGTCGGCCCAAATGCGGTAGCTGGCGTGGCGCAGGTAGCGGCCTGGGTCGTCCCTCGACTGAAACGAGACGTAGCGCGCGTCGTTCAAGCCGGGAACGAGCTTCCATTGTGCGCTCGGCGTGTCGTCCGACGTGAGCGTGACCGCCGAGTCATCGTGGCGGATGCGATGCGAAGAGTCGTCGGACGCCGAGAGAGCGGCGTAGGCTCCCGTGCTGCGCCGCTGCAAGCGCCAACGCGTGTCGGTCGCCCCCGCCTTGCCTTGCGTGATGTTCTGTCCGTTGGCGTCCACGCTGGAGCCGGCCACATCGAGGGCCAGGCTGCTCAGCTTGTTGGTGAGCTGCATCAGGCTGTCGTCGACGCGGGTTGGCTTCCACAGCTGCTCCGACGCGTAGCTGCAGGTAGATTGCTCGACGATGGCGTTTTCGGCCGTGCTCTTGCCGCGCACCTGTAAACACTTGGCGCTGAGCGCGCTGCGAAAGGCAAAGTAGCCGTCCGCGCGCGCGACGGCCCAAAATGTCTGGTTGAGCGCGGCCTTGCACGAATACAAAACCATGCGGTTGCCCTCGGCGACGGACTCCGCGTCGTCATCCATGCAGCGGGCGAGCGCGTGAGCAGGAGACAGCGAGTAGGGAGTGTTGTCGATCAGCAAGGGGCAGCCGTCTTGCAAGACGCCCTCTTGGCAGACCGTCGAGACGCACATGTTCTCGGTGCATTTCTTGGTGCTGCAGTCCGCGTTGACGTTGCAGTGCTGCCCCTGCGCGCACGGCGTGCACTTGCCGCCGCAGTTCATGTCCGTCTCGTCGCCGTTTACGGCGATGTCGGTGCAGGTCGGGGCCTGACAGACTTGATTCGTGCAAATGCCGCTCTGACAATCGGTGCCAGTGACGCATTCTTTGTCGGCGGGGCAAGGCGCGCAGGTTCGGCCGCCACAATCGATGTCGGTCTCGTCGACCGTCTGCTGCTCGTCTTGGCAGTCCGGCACCTCGATCTCGGGCGCGCCGCCTGCGCCCCCCTCGGGCGTGCCGTCACTGCCGCCGCTCGCGCCGCTGCCGCCGCTGCCACCCGTGCCGCTGGCGGCGCCGCTACCGCCGTTCGCGCCGCTGCCCGCCTGCGGAGAAGCCCCGCTCTGCGCGCCGACGCCCCCGTTCGGAGTGGCCGCGCCCCCCGAGCTGCTGGCACCTTGACCGCCCGTGGCGCCGGAGCCCTCGCCGCCCTCGCCGCCGTCATCGGCGCTCAAATAGTCGAGCGAATGGAGCGAGCAGGAAGCGGCGAGGGTCAGCGTGGCCAGCCCGAGGCCGGCGCTTCGCGCGCGCGCCATCAGAACGAGCCTCCATAGGCGAAGCTGGCCGAGTTGCTGCTGGCCAGCACCGCTACCGGCGGTACGGAGCCGTGCGCCTGCGCGTCGCTCGACTTGGAGCCGAACAAGAAGAAGTAGGCGCCTACCGCGAGCGAGGCGACGCCGACGCCGAGCGAGACGTCGGCCACGAGGTACTTGGTGCGCACCCCGGACACGCGCTCGGCGCTGCAGCGCGGTGCGCAGCTGAGCTCGAGCTTGGTCTCTTGCGAACGACCCCAAGCTCCGAGCGCCCCGAAGCCCACGAGCCCGACCGCGCCCACCCCGGCGAACACGCCCGGAAGCAAGAGCGAGCGGCGCGCGGGGACGGCCCCCGGCGTGGCGACGGGCGGAGCCGAGAGCGGCGCCAGCTCGACTTGAATCAGGCGATTGCGTTCGCCGCGCGCGATCACGAAATGCTGCACCAACGGGCGCATCTCGGCCGCTTGGAACTCGAAATCGTACTCACCTGGATCGAGCTCTACGACCTGGCCGTCGACGCGCTCCGACAGCACACGCTCACCGACCGTGACGCGCACCTCGGACAGGTCTCGGCCCTGGCTGCGCGCGGCGAAGACCAGCGTCGGCACCTCGGCCTGCACCTCGCCGAACCAGTTGGCGCAGTCGGTGCGGATGAAATCGGGGCACTCGTCGCGGGCGCAGGTCTGAAGCGTGCTCCGCGCGCTGATCAGCTGCCCTGACTTGCGCTGCACTTGGCCCTGCTCGTAGGCGCTGGCGCACTCCGCGTTGATGCTGGGTGCCTCTTGGGCGAACGCTTCGCTGCTCCAAGAAGCGAGGGCCAAGGTCAGACAGACGCGCGTCCAGCTCACAAACATTCGGGCTTGATACGTCGAACGCCAGCGGCGTCGATGCGATAAGGGGGGGAACAAGATGCGCCGCGGGCCGCCGGGGGCCGCGACGCGGCGCTCGCCGATGAAGGCGTCTTTTTGACGGGCGCCTTCTTCTCGACCGGAGGACTCTCGGATGGGTAGAGCGGCATCGATTCGGCCGACACTACGGGCACGTCGCTCTCGGCCGATTTGACGGGAGTGGCGGGCGCTCCCGTCGGTGACGCGGGGAGGCTGGGGGCCGCGGGGAGGCTAGGGGCCGCTGCATGGCTGCTCGGAACGGCCGGCGTGGGCACGACTTGCGTGGCGCCGCCGGTCCAGCCCCACATCAGCGCCGCGCTGAGCACGCCCAGGGCCGCGAAGGCCCAAGGTGCCTTGCTCCGCCAGCGCTCGGGCGAAAGATGAGGCGAAATGGAGGTCGAGGTCGTCGCTCGAGTGTCCGCCAGCGTCATCTCTTGCGAAAGGGCAGGCGCGGCTTCAGGGGAAGACGCGGTGACCACCGGTAGGCCCAAACCTACCTGAGTGTGGATGGCGCTCGCTTCGAGTGACTGCAGAAGGTCCAGGCGCAGGGCCAGGCTCTCCGCGGCCAGGCTCTCTACCCAGTCGGCGACCTCGCGGCGCGAGCCCTCGGTAGAGACTGCACGCAAGGCTTCGGCGAAATCGTGCGCGCTCTGGAAGCGGCGGCCGGCGTCGCGCTCGAGGGCCTTGAGCACGACGCGATCCAGCTCCGGCGTGAGCGCGCTGTTGTGCGAGCTGGGCGCGGCGATCGGCGCCTTCAAGAGCAGGTTGACGACGTCGCGAGAGTCGGGAGCGAAAAACAACCGGCGGCCCGTCAGCGCTTCCCACAGCACCACGCCGGCGGCAAAGACGTCCGTGCGCGCATCGACGGCCAGGCCCTGCACCTGCTCGGGCGACATGTACGCGACCTTGCCTTTGATGGTGCCGGCAGCGGTGACTTGAGAGCGCAGCGCCGCCTGCGCGATGCCAAAGTCCAAGACGCGCGTGTTGCCGTCTGCGCCGACCATGATGTTCTGCGGCGAGACGTCACGGTGGACGATGTTCAGCTGCGCACCGGCCAGACTGGCGATGTGCGCGGCGTGCAGCCCCTCGAGCGCGTCGCACAGGACGCGCACGACGACCGGCAGCGGCGCCACTTCGGCCTTTTGCCGCGACAGGCGCAGAAGCCCGGCGAGAGTTTCGCCGTGCACGTACTCCATGACGACGAGCAGCTCGCCCTTCTCGGCTACGACGTCGAGCGAAGCCACCACGTTGGGGTGGTGGATGGACGAGGCCAAGCGCGCCTCGTCCAGGAACATGGACACGAACTCGGGCTCGGCGGCAAATTCCTGGTGCAAGCACTTGATGGCCACCACCTTCGAGAAGCCGGCGGACCCGAGCAGGCAGCCGAAATGCACGGTGGCCATGCCGCCAGAGGCGAGGGCCGAGTGAACGCGATAGCGACCTACTACGCGGTACGGATGTGGCGTCTTTAGGCGCGGGCTGCCCATTGAGAACTTTCTAGACTAGCGCTCCATGTGGCCCCCGGAACGCCTTCTTGATTCGTTTTGTGCGCGCCGCGCCGACACGCTCCCACAATGTCACCCTCGGCAGTTGTAGGGAGACGTCGTCTGGGTCTAGGTCTAGGTCTTCGTCTCGGTTTTCGTGTCGGCGGCGCGTCCTCAACAGACGCGATTTCTGCCGCTCAGCTTCGACTTGTAGAGCAGCCGATCGGCGCGCTCGTACAGCTGGCCGGGCGTCTCCCCATCACCCAGTTGGGCGACCCCAACGCTGATCGTGACGGGAAGGCGCGTGCCATCGTGGTGAATAGGCTCGACGGCGACCGCGGCGCGCACCTGCTCGGCGCCGCGGAGAGCTTCAGCGCGCAGCTGCCCCGGCATCAAGATCGCGAACTCTTCGCCGCCCACTCGATACAAGCTGCAGCCAGGCGGCAGGGCCTGCTGGACGGCGGCGGATACGCCGACCAACACCGCGTCACCCACCTCGTGCCCCCAAGCGTCGTTGACGTGCTTGAAATGGTCGAGATCGAACAGCGCCAAGCACAGGGGTTCCCCCGAGCCGTGAGATTTTTGCAGCAGCTGCTCGAGATCGAACTGAAACTGCAGCTTGGTGGCGGCGCTGGTCAGCGCGTCGGTGGTGGCGCGCCCGTGCACTTCTTGCGAGTAGCGAAGCTCGACGTGGTTGGCCACGAACTTGACGACCGCTTCGCCCAAGCGAATTTGGTCGCCGTCCTTCAGCTGCGCCATGCTGGCGGGCTGGTCGTTGACGAACGTGCCGTTGGTCGAGCCCAGATCGCTCACGAAGTAGAGCGCGAAGATCATCTGCACGCGCGCGTGCTTGCGGCTGACGCCCTCGCTCGTGAGCGGGAGCGCGCAGCTGGGATCGCGACCGAGCTCGACCGGCTCGTTGCCCAGCTCGAAAGATTTTCCGAGCTCCGGCCCCGACAGCACGACCAGGTGCGGGCGCGCCGCGGCCTTCGCCCGTTCGGGCGGAAACGAGAGTGCTGTCGGCGGACCTTGGCTCGGTGAACCCATGACGGCTCGTGGACGAACCCACGAGGATATTTCACACGCGCGCCACGTCAACCTGCGACCGTGGGGCAGAGGCTAGTAACTTTCTAGCGGAGCCCGTGCGGGTTCGAGGTACGGGCGGGCGTGACGCGATCCGAGGCTCAAGGCGGCGGGCGGAGCGAGACGCCGCCCAGCTGCCAGGCTTCCAGGTTCACGAACGGAGCGCGGCGCGTGCCCCAAACGGAGAGCTCGCCGACCACGCCGAGGGGCAAGTGGCGCCCGAGCTCGCGCGGAGCGAGGGGCGCGGTCTTGGGGGCGCGCTTGGCCGCCTCGGGGCTGGCCGCTGTGCGCAGCGCCATTTCGACCTCGCGCGGGTGGGCGGCGGGAGCGCGAACCAGGGCTACGAGCAAGCCGAATTGACGACTGCTCTGCAAGGCCTGGATTTCCGAAGCGGTCTTCTCGACCACGCTGAGCTCGTGCCCGGGGGTCGACAGCGAGGCGGCCAAAGCTCGGGCAACGGCCGCGAGCTGCGGCGCGTTGCTCGGCACGGCGATGGTCGTCGGAGGGCCGCCCCACGCGCGTGAGCCGCTCGGCTGCGCCGGTAGCCCGCGGACGCCCAGGTGTGACAGCTGCTCCGCCGGCACGGCGTCTAGCAGGGCTTGCAGTGTACCGGGCGCGCCCCAGGCGCCGGCGGCTTTGCCCGGCATCAACACCGCAAAGCCGTAGCGCGGACTTTCGAACGGCGAGGCGTCTTTGACGGCGCGGTACAGGCCGCTGCCGAACCAGGCAACGTCGCTGGCGCCGGCTTCGAACCCGCGCAAGAGCTCGGCCAAATCGGTGACGGCCGTGACCTCGATGGCGTCCAGGAAGGAAGCCCCGCGCGCGCCGTTCGGGTTGCGAGTGAAGAGCGCGCGCCCGGAGCCGAGCTCGACCTTGAAGGCGCCGCAGCCATCGGGCGCCAGCGGCGAGAAGCCCCGCGGCACCAGCGCCAAGAGCGGGCTCGCCAACGCGCGCGCCACGGCGTCGGGGCTGCTGCGGGGAAAGACGACGCCGAGCGGCGCTTTGGCGTCGACGCTCGGATTGTCGAGCTCTCCGAGCAGGCCCACCGCGCCGCGGCTGCGAGCCCGCGCCAGCGTGGCGACCACGTCGGCGCCCGAAAGCGCGCGCCCGCCCGCCGTCTTCAAGCCTGGCCGCAGCGCGAGCCGGCAGCCGCTCTCGAGCTTGCCGGGCAGGGCCTCGGCCAAGGTGGGGTACGGGTTGCCGGCGGCGTCGAGCGCGAACAGCGGCTCGAAAGCGGCGCTCGCGAACAGCGCGGCAAAGCCGTCCGAGAGCGAAGCCGGCTCGAGGCTGGTGATGGGCCACGGCACCGCCAGCCGCAAACGGCCGCCGTAGGGGGTGCGGCCGAGGGCGCTGCTGGTCGCGCTGGTGGCGAGCGACACCAACAGCGCACGGCGCGAGAGGCTTTCCGCGCGGGTCATCGGACCAGCCACAGCTCGTCACCCGTAGCAATGACGAGCGGCGCCATGCCTGGACCTTCGCGCACGCTGCAAATTGCGATAGCGCTGATGCCCCGCGCGGGCAGCTCGAAGCGGGGCGTGAGCTTGCGGCCGTCCAGGGTGACGAACGTCAGGCGATCTTTGGCGGGCTCGAGGGTGTCGCTCGAATAGGCCAGGTCCGGGTTGCCGTCGGTGTCGGCATCACCGAGCGCCAGCTGGGCTCCGACGCGGCTGGCGGCTTGGCTGAGCTCGGGACGCGCGCCCCACAGACGCGCGCTGCCCGCCTCGCGGCCCAGCGGCGCGAGCGGCGAGCCGGCCACTGCGTCCAGCGTCACCGGCTCTGCGCGGCTCGAGCCGGACGTCGCGCAGCGGCCAAAGCGCGCGGCGAGGCCCAGGGCGCTGCGGGCCACGCAGCCACCGCCCGGAACCGGCAGCAGCCCTTCGAACCGCTCGAGCACTCCCAGGTCTCGCGACAGCACGAGGCCGTCGCGGCGGTCGGTGAGGCCGAGCCGAAGCGTGCCATCGGCGGTGATTTCGGCGCTGGCAATGGGCTCGCGCAGGGGCGCGGGGGCGACGACCGACAGCCCCGACCAAGCCGCGCGCTTGCGCTCGGCGAAGGCGCCGCCGACGATGCGACCCACTCGCACGTTGCCGCGCGAGACGAGCGCCAGCTCTTGTCCCCCGTCGTGGCCGAGCGGGCCGCACGCCAGCGCTACGATGCCCCGCTCGGGCGCTGGCAGCTTCAGCACCTCGCTCACCACCAGCGGCGGCGGCGGAATCAGCGCGCGCAGCTCGGCGTCCAGCGGCGCTTCCACGAAGGCGTGCCGCTCCGAGCTCGGCTTGGCGTGACGAATGCGCTGCCACAAGCCGGTGCGGCGACGCAGCTCGGCCGTCACCCGCAGCACGCCGCCGACCTTCTCGATGCTGAGCTCGACCAGCAGCTTGCGCGCGTCTCGGGATTTGGCGTCGCGGCGCGCCCCCAGGGCCGCGCTCACCGCGCTCTGCACGCGTTCGCGTAGCGCGTCGGGGGCGGGCAGCTCGCGATCGCTCTTCAGGGCAACGACGGTCACGTCAGCGCCTTCGGCAGGTAGGGCCAGCTGCTGCGTTAGGCTACATGCCACGAAGGCCAATGAGCCTTGGGTCGGCGCGCAGCTCGGGGCTCGCTCGGCCGGCGTGGCCGATTGCGCGTGAGCGCCCGAGGCCGCGGACAAGGGCACCGAGACGAGCAGAGCGGCGGAGAGACGAGCGAGCGACATCCAGCGACCGTTATCTTGCCCTCGTTTGTGGGCGCGAGCGCGCTCAGGGCCGCGCTGGGCCCGAGGCCACGAGAATTCGCGGGTTTTAGCCCGTTCAACGGGTCCGGCCAGCCTCCCAGGAGGCGCGGCGCGCGCCGGACCTCACAAGTCGCGCCGAAAAGGCCAAGGGTTATGATAGTTCGTTAGCCGGTTTGATCGCGCCAAAGAATCCAGCCGCCGGTGCGTGTCGGTCACCACGCTCGTTCTGGTCACTGCTACTGGCGTTCGCCGTGGTCGGGTACCTGCTCGCTCCGCGCGCCGCCCGCGCTCAGTGCGTCGACGAAGCGCTCAAGCAGCAGCTCGTCGGCGAACGCGCGTACCGCGGCGTCGTGCCGCGCAAGTTCCAGAAGGCCCTGCGGCACGAGCTGTCGGCCATGGGCGGTTGGTACGCGGGTGACTTGTCCGACGGCGCGCCCACGTACGGCGGCGCGTACACCTTTCACTTCACCGAAGATCTAGGGCTGGAAGCCGGGTATCTGCGCTCGCGCCAGCGCTTCGCCTTGCTGAACGCCATCATCGATCGCCAGCAAGGCTTGGTCGCGCTGGTGCGCGCCGAAGACAACCCGGTGCAGTTTTTTACCGGCAACGTCGTCTGGTCGCTGGCTTATGGCAAGGTGCGTTGGATGGGCGGCGCCATCAGCCGCTACGATTTTTACCTGTCGCTGGGCGGTGGGGCCACGGTCGAGCCGGGTGATATCGGGCTAACCGGCTCGGGCGGTTTCGGCATGAAGTTCTACCTGACGCAGTGGTTGGCGCTGCGCCTCGACGTGCGCGACTTGGTGCACGAGCAGAAGCGCGCGCCCCTGGGCGTGGAGAAGATCGTCAACGACATCACGGCCACGGGCGGGCTCAGTGTGTTCTTCCCGTTCACGAACTAGCGGCTCGGGGTGGCTCGTGGCGGCGGCAATCTCGGGCGCTTCCAGCGTGGGCTGCTCGTTCACGTTCGTGACGCCCCCGCCCGCGCACGTCTCGCAGCCGACCGCGCGCCCGAACGCGGACTGCACCAGCAGCCGCGTCGCGCCGGTGCTCGATGGCATCTTGACCGGCTACGAGCTCTTTCGTGTGGGGTACGCGGCGCAGGCGGGCGACGCCACCTACCGCGGCTTGCCCGTGGACCGCACCACCGACCTGGCCCTCGGGGCGGGCTTTGCCGCGCTGTTTCTGTCTTCGACGATCTACGGCGTGGTGAGCACGTCCGCTTGTCGGCGCTTGAAGCAAGGGCCGCCGTTGGACGAGGAAATGCCGGGCATCACCCGCGACCCTCCGCCCGACGGGCAAGCCTCGGTCGCACCCGCGCCTACCGCGGCCCCTGCGCCCTAGCCACGCTCGCTGGCGCTTGCTTTCGGGGCCCGGTGGAAGTGAGATGTGGCGCCCGCCTCACCTCGAGGGCGCGGCGTGGAAGAGACAACTGAATCATGAAGAAACTGGTCCTCCTTCGTCACGGCCTCAGCCAGTGGAACAGCGAAAATCGTTTCACGGGCTGGGTCGACGTGCCCCTCAGTGAGCAAGGTGTTGCGGAGGCGCACGCCGCCGGCAAGCTCCTGCGCGCCGAGGGTTTCGTGTTCGACCGCGCTTACACCTCGGTGCTGAAGCGCGCCATCAAGACGCTGTTCATCGCGCTCGAAGAGCTCGATCAAATGTGGATTCCCGTCACGCAAACGTGGCGCGTGAACGAGCGCATGTACGGCGCGCTGCAAGGCCTGGACAAGGCCGAGACGGTGGCCAAGCACGGCGACAAGCAGGTGCTGATCTGGCGCCGCAGCTACGACACGCCTCCGCCCGCGCTCGACGAAACGCACGAGTTTTGGCCCGGCAAAGACCCGCGCTACGCCAGTCTCAAGCCGAGCGAGGTGCCGAAGACGGAGTGCCTGAAGGACACCGTCGCGCGTTTCCTGCCGTTTTGGGAGTCGGACATCGCGCCTGCCATCAAGCGCGGCGAGCGCGTTATCATCGCGGCCCACGGCAACAGCCTGCGCGCGCTGGTCAAGCACCTCGACAACGTCAGCGATGACGACATCGTGGAGCTGAACATTCCGACCGGCATCCCGCTCGTGTACGAGCTGGACGACGACTTGAAGCCGCTCAAGCCCCGCTACTACCTGGGTGACGCGGCCGCCGCCGAGGCCGCCGCCAAGGCCGTGGCCAATCAGACCAAAGGTAAATGATGCGAAAACGGCTGGTCCTCCTCTCGCTCGTCGCTTGTGGGTCCCTGGTCAGCGCTGCCCCCGCGCAGCCTGGCAAGAAGGCCCCGGCGCCGAAAGAGGAGGCCAAGCCGGACGCCAGCAAGGCCGCCAAGGCCGAGCCAGAAAGAGCCGATCGCCCCGTGGCCGCTGGCGAGCCCGCCGCCACGGGTAGCGCCGGCACCGACGATCTGGGCGCTCCTCCGCCGAAGGGCGTGTCCGAGCAGAAGCCCGAGCAGAGGCCGTCGCCGCTCACTCCGGCCCCGGCCGAGTTCCCGGTTGGCGCGGCCAAGCCGCCGCCGTTCGAATACGACAAGTTGCTGGGCGACATCGCCACGCTACGGAGCCGCGTCGCGGCTCTGACAACGACGTTGTTTGCCAGCAAGCTGCGCGTAGTCGTCGAAACCCAGGGGGACGACGCGCGCCTGGCCAACTTCAACATCACGCTCGACGACGGCGTGGTGTTCGCCGCTCCCGAGCGCTTTTCCGCCGAAGACGAGCGCGTCGTTTACGAGCACGCGGTGGCGCCGGGCCACCACGTCGTGGGCGTCGAAATCGAGCGCTACGACGCGCGCAACAAAGAGTACCGCACCTGGCAAAGCTCGCGCTTCTCGGTGGTCATTCCCGAGAACAAGTTGGTCGACGCTCACCTCAAGGTCATCGACGACTCGGACATGGCCGACGACTTTCCGTCCGACGCCGACGGTGAGTACGATCTGCGCGTCAAGTTGCGTGCTCGGGTGGTCGAGTAATGCGCTTCAGCTCGCTCTTGGCGCTGGCTCTGGCGCTCGGCAGCGCGCCGGCGTTCGCGCAAGCCGCCGGTCCTGCGCCTACCACCAGCGAGGCACAGCCCGCTGCTCCGACCGCGCCGCCTAGCCCGGAGCCCGCCGCCGCGGCGCCCACCGCCTACGACGACACGGCCGACACCCGCGGCCAAGCCATGCGCGCCTACCAAAAGGCGCTCGACGCGCAGAAGCTCGCCGCTTCCGCGCCGCTCAGCGTGCAGCGCCTGAAAGAAGAGCTGCCCCTCATCGAAGAGAAGCTCAGCGTGGGCCGCCGCGACGAAGCCATCGGCGACCTGGTCTACCTGGTCGAGTCGCCGCGCTTCGAGCCGTTCGCCAGCTCTGAAGAGGGCAAGGCCGCGCTGTTCTTGCTGGGTGATTCGCTGGCCGTCGCCGGCGCGCTGCAGCCCGCGCGCGGCTACCTGACCCGCCTGCTGAAGGGCGATCCGGGCGACACGACCTACCGTCGCGCCGTGCACAGCTTGGTCGACGCGGGCTTGGCGAGCGATCGGCCCGAGGTCATCTCGAAAGATCTCGACGCCGTTCCCCCCAACGCGCCCGAAGAGCTGAAGGGCGACGTGAGCTACCTGCGCGGGCGCGCGGCCGAGCTGGCCAAAAAATCGGACGACGCGCTCGCCGCGTACGCCAAGGTCGGAGAAAAGTCGCGCTTCTGGGCGCAGGCCACGTACCTGTCCGGCGTGCTGGAGGTGGAGAAGCAGAACTTCAAGCGCGGCGAGCAGCTGTTCTGCAAAGTGGCGGACAAGAAGCAGACGCCCAAGCGCGCTGCCCTGTTCGGCGGCTCCGATTTCTTTCGCGTGCGCGATCTGGCTCGTCTAGGCCTCGGTCGCGTCGCCCACGAGCAGTACCGCTTCGACGACGCGCGCTACTACTACTACCTGGTACCGCACGACTCCGAGAACATCACCGAAGCCCTGTACGAGACGGCCACCACCCGCTACGAAGCGAAAGACTACGACGGCGCGCGCCAAGCCCTCGACGACTTGAAGCGCTTGAAGGTGAACCACGTCTACGAAGACGAGGCGTACATCCTCGACTCGTACGTCGACCTTGCCACTTGCCACTTTCCGCAAGCCGACAAGAAACTGAACGCGTTCATCGCTCGCTACGAGCCCGTGCGCGACGCCGCGCGCCGCATCAACAAAGACGGCCCCGCCATGAAGGCGCTCGTCGACGCAATAAGGGCCGGCGCCGATCCGGCCAGCGCCGGGCTGGGCGTTCCCGACGAGACCGCGCGCGCGCTCGGCTCACTCTTGCGCGTCGACTCCGGCTACGGCCGCGCGGCTCGCCGGCTGTCGTTACTGGACCACCAACTCAGCGGGCTCCGTCGCTCGATGGGCGAGCTGGACGACGTCTCCGCCAAGCTGTCGTCCCAAAAAGAGACCTTGGCCCAGTCCGACGCGGGCCTCAGCGCTTCCCCCACCGACAAAGTGGCGCGCATCGAGTCGCAGATGCGTGAGCTGAAGCGGCTACTCCGCGAGGCCGAGCGCACCGGCAAGAAGAACGCCGAGCTCGAGCTGCTGAGCAAAGAGCTCTCCAGTCTGGAAGTGCAAGCTCGCGCGGCGCGCGCGTCGCTTTCGGAGAGCGCGGGGGCCGCCGCGGCTCCGGGCGTCGATCTAGCGGGGCTCATCGCGGGCGATCGCGCGCTCGCAACGGAGCTGTATCGGAAGTCCAGCGCGCTCCGGCTCGCGGCCGAGAAGCAACAGCTCGACCTCGCACAAGACGCGCTCGCGCGAATCGACCTGCGGCTGTCGCGCCTGCTGCGTCGCGCGCGTCTCGGCCGGATCGAGACCGTCCTCGGTAAGAAGCGCGCGCTCGAGATCGAGATCGAAGCGTTGTCGCAAGGCTTGTTGCCGCAAACCATCGTCGACTCTCTCGACGCTCAGCGCTTCTTGCGAGACGACGAAGAGTTCTGGCCCTTCGAGGGCGAAGACTGGGAAGACGAGTACGTCGGTGGCGAAGGCCTGCGATAGATCGTAGACACCGGGCCACGGCCCTGCGCCCGAGGACACGAACCGATGAGTCTCATAGGCCACGTCTATCTCCTGCCCGAGCCGCGCCTCGACGCGCTCATCAGCGACCCCGCCCTGGTCGTGCCCGCCATCGACGCCGCCTACAACGAGCCGGGCCAAGGCTTCGTCGACTTGGACAAAGCGTGGCAGGCCTTGCACTACCTCCTCACCGGCATGCCGCGCGACGGCGAAGGGCCTCTCGCATTTCTGCTCCAGGGGGGCACCCCCGTAGGCGAGGAAGACCTCGGCTATGGGCCGGCTCGCGCATTTCGGCCGCAAGAAGTCGCGGCTATCGCCGACGCGCTGGCCGAGGTCTCACAGCGGACCCTACTGCCCCGCTTCGACCTCAAGAAATTCGAGCGTCTCGAAATTTATCCGGGGCGTTGGTCGGAAGTGAACCTTCGCTCCGACTACGATCTCGGGTATTACTTCGGCCCGCTCGAGGACCTGAAGCGCGTTACGCGCCGTGCCAAGAACGAGCATCTCGGGATGTTGGTGTGGATTTCTTAGCGTACGGGGTGGCATTTGGACCCACAGGCGCTCCTCGCAGGTCGCGCGCAAACTCCAGAGGCAAAAGCATGGATAGGCGTGATAACTTGGCGAAATGCGCTCGGCGCGTCGTGTCTGCGTGAGAGGCGCCGTGTTGCTCGGGGCGTTTGGCGCGCTCTTGGGGTTTGGGCCCTTTGCGTGCCAATTTCCTGACTACGACTTGCCGGACGGCGAGGCGGGCCAAGGCGGGCTCGCGGCCGCCGGTGCGGGCTCCGGCCCCGTCGCGGCCGCGGGTGGTGTGGGCGCGGACGGTAACGCTGGCGGCGGCGGAGCCGGGGGCGTAGGTGGCACTTCACCGCCCCCGCTGCCCTGCGGAATCGGCAAGGCCTGCACGCCCGGGGTTCCGGCGGGGTGGCTCGGTCCCGTTGCCTATTGGCAAGCCAAGGTCGGCCACGAGCGGGTACCGGATTGCTCCGATGGTTACGTCGACCCAAACGATCTGAATACAGGCCTGCTTGCGCCGGACGCCGAGTGCACGTGCACGTGCACGGGCTCGGGTGAAATTTGTGACAAGGGCGCGAGCGTGTCCGTTTACTCGGACCTGGGTTGCAAGAACAAGTGCCTGGAAGCATCGCCGCTGACCTGTACCGGCATCAGCGGCTGCAACGGCAACCAGGGCTCACTGCTGGCCAGCCCGCCCGCTCCGTCCGGCGGCAAGTGCAAAGCTCAGGTGACGTCAAAGCCCTTGGAGCCGATAAGCTGGGAATACGAAGCGCGCCTGTGCAGCCTGGAAACGGCCGAGATGGGCAGCTGCACCGAGCCGGGTGAGCTGTGCGTTCCGACGCCGCCAAACCCGTTCGCCTCGCAGCTGTGCGTGTTCCGAGTGGTTCCCGAAGGGCAAGAGCCGCCGGAGTGTCCAGCGGCTTACCCGCATGCGCGCGACGCTCTGTACTCCAGCTTCGACGACGAGCGCGCTTGCTCCACCTGCACCTGCAGCGGCCCGACCGGGGGGCGCTGCGACGGCAAGCTCACCCTCAGCAGCGGCCCCGACTGCAGCAGCGGCTTCGAATACACGCTAGGCAGCGGCTGTCAGCAGTTCGGCCTGGGCACCCAGCCCGCTCAACTGGATGGCGAGTACGCCTTGGTCAAGGGCACCTGCGGCATCGCCAGCGATGTCGAGCCGACGGGCGGCGCTACTCCCAGCGGTAGCGCCACCATCGTTTGCTGCCTCTGAGGCCGAGCGTCTTCTCGCGGCTCCGCGGGGCGAGCAGAGACGATTCGCCAGCGGCTGCGCAGCCCCGCGCTCGGGCTCTTGGTCAGAGCAAGAAGTTGATGCCCGCGGTGAGCATGGGGAAGCCGAGGCGCACGGTGGCGCCGATGCGGTCGGTGAACATGAAGCGGCCACCAGCGGCGAAGATGAACTCCAGGTTGTTGCTCGTGTACGTCGTGTCGCAATACGGGCCGACGTTACCGTCGCAAAAGTAGTTGTAGCTCCAGCGCCGGTGCGCGATGGCAAAGCCCGGCTCGCCGAACACGCTGATCACCTTCGTGAGGTAGAAGTTCCATTGCATGGCGACGGGCAGCCAGAACTCGGTCACGTTGCAGTCTTCGCCGTTGAGCCGAAACCGCGGATCGTAGCGGCCGTAGCACCAGCCCGGGCCACCATCACCGAAGGTGACGTCCAGACCGAACGAGATGCCCATGTTGTTGTTGATGCTGCTGATGGGCCCGTTGTGCATGAACGGGATGTTGACGCGCGCGCCAGGCCCGAAGCCGTCGTTCGCGCCCACGCGGTCCGTCCATTGGAAGGCGAGGTGGGGCTCGATTTCCACGGCGTAGTTGGCGTGGTTGCCCGGTTGTTTGATGATGGCTTGGGCGTGCGATGTGGCGGGCAAAAACAGCCAGGCCAGCGCGGCCAAACCGAGAATGAAGTGAAGAGCCGATTTCGAGAGCATCGGTAAACGCGAAGTCTCCATGACGCATGAGTACCGCGAAGTTGCGCGCTCGGGCAGAAAAAAAGGCACGTATGCCGGCGGCGAGACAGGGCCGCACGGCGCGACAACTCGCCGCGTGCGCGCTGGCTCCGCTCGAGCGCGTTACTCTGCGCTGGCCGCGGCTCGAGGCTTCTTCGCGCTCTTCGGCGCCGACGATGGCGCGGCTTTCGTGGCGTCAGGCGCGTTGGGATCGCAGTCTTCGCGCGGCGCGCCGGCGTCGACCCAGTCCAAGACGATCTTCTTTTCTTCTTCCGTGAGCGGCTGCACCGGTGGATTCGCTTCCATGCGATAAGGCATGAAATTGGTGCGCACCGCTCGCCCAATCACCGCATGGAGCGGTAGACCCCCGCGCTCCTGCTGCGTGTCTTCCCAGGTCAAGAACACGAACGGCGCGCCGTGCCGCGTGGGGATGGTGTGACAGCGCCGGCACTTGGCGGCGAACACGTCGTCGACCTTGCACGGCAAGCCCGAGCGTGGAACGCGCAGCACGTCGACCGGCGGCTCCTCGGCCAGAGGCAGGGCTGCGCGGCGGGCGGCCTCGGCGGCGGCGGCGCGCGACTTGGCTTCGGCTTCGGCCGCCTCGCGCTCGCGGGCCCGGGGCTTGCGCTCGCAACCACCCGTGAGGGTGATGAGCATGGCGGTGACGACGCAGAGCCGGTTGAGCGGGCGAGCCATGATGCGGGCGCGCCATCATGGCCTAGATTCAGCTTCGGAGCTGGTACCGCTTGCGTTGGCTGGCCACATCGAAACCTCGAGGCAGCCTGGAGCGGCCGCGCCCAAAAGCTAATGGGCGCGCCAACCCCGATTTCTGATGGACGAGCGCGCCAATCGGCCCACGCGCGGCCGGCCTGGGCGGCTTGGCTTCAGCTCACTTGTAGGTCGCGGTGGCGGTGTAGCGCAGCACCCGCTGGCAGGGGCCGTCCCCGACGTACCCCGTGCATTGGTGCTCGCCGTCGAATTGGGTCTCGCCGGCCTTGAGCGAGCGCGTGATGGCGTGGGTGACGTCGTGACCTCCGTCTTTGCAGGCGGGGTCGCGGCAAGGCATGTCGAAGAGCAGCGGCGCGTGCGCGACCACGACGTGGCGGATGTGCCCGGTCTCGGCCACCGACACATCACCCTTGGCCTCCTGCAAGTGCAGCTTCAAGCTGACAAGGCTCGGCACCGTCGCTGCTAGGCGGGGAGCTTCGTCCTCACGGCGCCGACGCTCTGCGTGACGCTCGGAGGCCTCGTTGTTGCGACGCATCATCACCCGGTACCCTAGCCCGAAAGCGCGCGCGGCGCCGCTATGCGCTGCGCTCTTTGCAGGCCGGGCGGCCGATCCTGCCCTTGACGCGCGGCGGCGGAAAGGCAGGTGGAAGCAGCGCTCGCCCAGCTCATAGCTCCGACGCCAAAATCTCCACGAGGTCGGAGTCCGCCGTCAGGGGCGTTTGATGACTTCTCGCGCGTCGAGAACGAGCAGCGGTCACTAGTCATCGGTGATCGACCGCGCGATAGCCCTCGACGGTGTGCACGCTTGCCTCGGTTCAACCCGAGCGAGCGGCGGCCGGCAGCGGGGCTTTGAAGTAGGCTGCCCGCGTTGCTCGCTCCGCTGCTCGTCGCGTTCCAGAACCTGGTCGTCGGGGAGACATGCCCGCCGCCGGAGGACGTCGAGCGGCGCGTTCGCACCATCTTGCATCTCTCGCCCGAGCAAGAGCTGAGCGAAGGCTTCATCGTCGAACGGCACGAGGCTGGCCTGTACGTCGAGCTGCGTAGCGCCGAGAGTGCGCTCATCGGCCAACGCACGCTGCCTGCGGAGGGCAGCTGCGATGAGCTGGGGCAAGCGGCAGCCGTCGTGCTTAGCGCGTGGCTCAGCGATGTACACCCTGATTTTGCCGGCGCGCTACCACCCGCCGAACGACCCGCTCCCGCTCCCGCCCCTGCACCGGAGCCCGCTCCCGCCGCTCCTCCGGTTCCGGCGCCGCGAGCTGCGCCGTCACCAGCGCCCGCGGTGCCTTCGCCTCCGCCGCCTCCTTCGCCTCCGCCGTCTCGCCGCTTGGAGCTCGCGCTCGCGGTGGGCACGGACGTTTCCGAGCGGGGCCTCGCGTTCGCTGGTTTCTTGGTCGCCGACTATTTGCCGCGCGCTCGGGGGCTCGGGGTGAGCGCGCTGGTGGCCGGCATTTGGCCCCAGCGCGACCAGCTGGGAGCTGGTTTCGTCGAATGGTGGCGCTGGCCGGCGGGGCTCGGTCCGACGCTGCGCGTCTCATCGCGGAGCGTGAGGTGGGACGTGACGGCGGGGCCGAGCGTCGGTTGGTTGCACCTCGATGGCTCGAGCTTTGACCGCACGTCGAGCCACGACGGCGTCGAGTGGGGCGCGTTCCTCGACGTGCGCGCTGCCAGCCGGGGCAAGCGGGGTGGGGTGCTTGCCCTGATCGACGCGCGGATTTTTCCAGCGGGCTCCAGCGCTTCGGCGAGCGGCGACGGAGGGCCCTGGTTCTTTCCCGTGCCAAGCTTCAGCGTGGGTCTGGCCCTGGGAGCCTGGCTCGCCCCCTGACACCCCTCGACGGCAAAGTGAGGGGTGGCCTGTAAGGTTGCAGACGCCCACGGCACAGTACGAGCAGACCATGATGAAGCAGAAGCTCGGATTTCTGGTGCTGGGGGCGGCGGCATTGGCGTGCTCGGGCCGCTACTACGAGGTGGGCAGCATGGACGGCGGAAATGGCGTGGCGGGGAGCTCGAGCGCCGGCGGCACCGCTGCGACCGGCGGGGCCGTGGCGGGTAGCGGTTCCGTGAGCAACCCCGGGGTAGGGGCGAGCGCGGGCGCGATGAACGCGGGCCCGGCGATGCCGGCAGACGGGTTGTGCGTGCCGGCTGGCGCGCCCCCCAAGCTCACGGGGCCGTTCGCGGAGCCGATGGTGGTTTGGCGCCGCATTGCCATGCTGACGTGGGGCCCCGAAATGCCGCTCGTCACCAAGCCGCCCGTTTCCGCCACGACCTACGCTTGGGCGGGGCAGCAGGTGGCCGTCGAGCTGCAAGCAACGAAAGATTCGAGTGGCACCGCCCCGGGCGTGGAGCTGTTCTTGCGGCAGGCGCTGGGTCTCGACGCCGACGCTCCCTTCGAGCAGCACTGGGGAGCTCTGCTCTCGACTCGAGCTGCCGTGCTCAACGCGCTCCTCCGCGCCCCCCTTGGTCAGAAAGGCCGGGTGGGCATTTTTACCGAGCCGAGTTGGCTCGCGCTGCACACGGGCATTTCGGCGCGCGGGGCCGCGATCGAAGACGTGTTGTTCGGTATGCCCGTACCTCCACCGCCGCAGGGCCTGCCAATGCCCGAGCCAAATGCGGGCATGACCGATCGCCAAAGCCTCGAAGCCAGCGTGACGCGGGAGCCCGCCTGCTCCGGTTGCCATGCCAGGATGGATCCATCCGGCTTCGCCTTGGGACACTTCGCGGCCGACGGCTCGTACCGCGAGTTGGATCACGGCTTGCCCATCGATACGACGGGGTCGCGTCAAACCGCCATGTTCCCGGATGAGCCCATCCAGTTCGACGGCATCGCAGACTTTGGTCAAAAATTCGAAGGCAACTGCGAGGCTCTTCAGGGCATCGCCAACAGCTTTTTGCGCGCGGCGCTGGTCATCAACGAAGCGGAGCGACGGGACGAGCTCTACGACGAGTCGGTGGCCCGTGTTCAGCGGGCTTTCGTGAACAGCGACCGCACCTATGAAGACTTGGTGCGGGCCTACATTCAGAGCCCCGCCGGGCTCATGCCTTAGCTCAATCGAAGCACCGCGCATGGAACGACTCGGGGCCGCGGTATCGCTCGCAGCAGAGCTGGACGGAAAGCCCGTCTTGGAGCTGGAAGCGATCTACCGCGAGCATTCCGCAGCGGTGTCGAAGTGGGTGCGGCGGCTCTGGGGACCAGGGGTGACGGGTGGCAGTGTGGACGCGGAAGATCTGTTGCAAGAGGTCTTCCTGGTGGTACAGCGTCGCCTCGGCACCTTCCGGGCCGAGGCGGCGCTGACGACTTGGCTGTACGGCATCACGGTGCTGGTCGTGAACGCTCGTCGCAAGAAAGAGCGCTGGCGCCGCTTGCTGTGGCGCCGCGCCGAGCCGGAGCTGCAGCTCGAGCAAGAGCCGGGCGCTCCCGGCGCGCAATCGGACTTCGAGCGGGCCGAAGTCTCCCGCTTGGTTTATTCGGTGCTCGACTCGCTGCGCGAGCGCGACCGCACGCTCTTGATCCTGTTCGAGCTGGAGCGCCTGCCGGGCGCCGAAATTTCGCAAATAGTAGGGGTTTCCGAGGCCAACGTTTGGGTCGCTCTGACCCGGGCGCGCGCCAGATTCAAAGCAGCGTTCGAACGTCGCTACGGCGATGTCGACGCGGCAGGAGGAGCAAGCCATGTCGACACTTGAGCCGCTCTCGCCTTGGGCGGACGGCGCCGAGGAAAGCGCGCCCGAGCCACGCCTAGCGCAGTTGTTCGCTTCCGTTCCGGAGCCGGCGCCGCTCGCCGATTTTGCGCGCCAACGCGTGGCGGCGCGGCTGCGTCAACGCGGGTCGCGCAGCGCGGGCCGCGTGCTCGTCCGCCTCGTGGCCGTGGGCGTGGTGATCGGCGTGACCGGGGCCGCCGCGGCGCAATGGGCCACCGTTCGCTGGTTGGCGCCGCAAGAAGCGCTCGTGACCAGCAACGCGCGGGTCGCGCCGGGTCCGGGGCCTCTGGCGCCGCAGAAATCGCTCCCCGTGCGGCCACGCCCGGCAACTCCGGATGCGCCAGCGCCGGCAGAGCCCGCGCTCCGCGAGCTGGGGCCGAGCGTCGCGCTTTCGGCGCCCGCGCCCAGCTCGCGCTTGGGCCAAGAGGCGGCCTCGCTCGCGGTGGCGCTCTCCGCCTTGAAAGCAGGCGGCAGAGACAACGCCGCGCGCGCTTTGCAAGCCATCGATCAGCACGTGCAAAAATTTCCGCGTGGTGCGCTCGAGCTGGAGGCGCGCGTCGCCCGGGTGGACGCGCTCTTGGTTCTCGGGCGTCGTCAAGAGGCGCGCCGCGAGCTGTCAGCGCTGCCCATCGAGAACGTGGGGCGCAAGCACGAGCTGCGGCTCATCCGCGCCGAGCTGCGGGCCGACGACGACTGCCGCGCCGCGCTCGGCGACTTCACGGTGTTGGTCGAACAAAGCTTGCCCGGCGCCTTGGCCGAGCGCGCGCTGTTCGGAAGGGGCGCGTGCCTGCTGAAGCTCGGCGACAAAGCGGCGGCTCAGCGTGACTTGGCGCAGTACCTGGAGCGGTTTCCGAACGGCCGCTTTGCCGAGCAAATCCGCGCCCAATCGCCCCAATAGCGCCCGACAGGCCGTACAGAGCAGGAAAAGCTCGAGTCTTGCGCGCCGACGGCACCAACGAACCGGTGACCGGCGCCGCTACGTGCTCGGGCACACGCCCGCGCACTCGCGCATACGCTGGCGCACTATTGATGGCCAAGCGTCGGGGGTCTATCGTCGGAAGTCATGCGTCGAGTCGCTTTTGCTGGAGCCGTAGCGCTTTGCCTGCTCGCTTCGGCGCCCACCATTGCCCACGCCGCCGACGGCGAGGTGGTGAAGCCCGCGGCGGCCAACGAATCTGCGCACATCAAGCCGGCGGCCGAGCGTAAGCTGACCGGCGCGGAGCGCCCCACCATCAAGAAGAAGGCCGCGCAGAAGGCGCAGGCCTCACGTGGCGCCCGCGTCAGCCTGCAGATCCCGGAGCGCCTGCGCAAGGCGCTGGCCGCCAAGATCGACCGTCGCATCGAGCGTAACATCGCCCAGAGCAAGACGCTGCGCGTCGAAGCCATGGCGCTCTTGACCAAGTTCATCGACGAATCGCCGGCCGAGACGCCCGAGATGCCCGAGGCGCTGCTGCGCATGGGCGAGCTGGAGTGGGAAGACGAACGCGACAAGTTCCTCGAACGGTTCAAGCGCTGGGAAAAGACGCCGGCCGATCAACGAAGCGACCCGCCAACCCCGAGCTACGCCAAGCCGCGCGCGCGCTTCTTGCGCGTGCTCAAGAGCTACAAGTCGTTCTCGCAGTACGATCTGGCGCTGTACGTCGACGGCTTCTTGGCCAACGAAGAAGGCAAGTTCGAAGCCGCGCTCGGCCGCTTCAACAAGATCATCGAGTGGTTTCCGAACAGCCGCTTCATTCCCGACGCCCACATGGTGCGGGCCGAGTACGAGTTCACGAAGGACGCGCCCAACTACGAGACGGCGTACGCCGAGTACGAACAGGTGCTCGAGCACAAGAACACCGATTTGTACGATCTGGCGCTGTTCAAGAGCGCTTGGACGCTGTGGCGCCTCGGCCGCAGCGAAGAGGCAGCGCAGCGCTTCTTGAAGGTGTTTCAAGCCACCGAAGACGGCCCGAGCAACCGTGGCAAGAGCCGGCAAGAGCTGGACGAGCTGCAGCAAGAGGCGCTCAAGAACCTGGTCGCGGTCTTCGTCGAGGACGAGAAGAACAGCGCCGAGGACATGTTCAAATTCCTCGTCAAGGCCGGCGGGGACAAATTCGCCGGGCGCATCGTGCGTGCGTTGGCCGAGGCCTTCTACGAGCAGTCACACTACGAGCGGGGCATCGAGGCCTACCGGCTGCTGCTCAAGCTCGAGCCGACGAGCCCCGAATGTAGCGAGTTTGCTCTCAAGATTGCGCAAGGCCACTCGACCCTCGAATCTTGGAAAGAGCTCGAGGCCGACTACAAGCTGGTCGTGAAAGACTACGTGTCGCCGCCAGCGCTGCCCGGCAAGCCCAGAGCGCCGGGCTCCGGTTGGGCGCAGGTGCAGACCCCCGCCACGCTGGCGGCGGCGGAAAAAGCCTCGGAAAAGCAGCTGCGCGAAGACGCGGTGGGGCTGCACGCCAAGGCCCAGTCGGACAAGACCAGCAAGGGGGAGTACGCCGCGGCCGCCGCGCTGTACCAGGTCTACCTGTCGCGCTTCGGCGCTCGGCCCGAGGCCTACGACATCAACTACAACCTGGGCGAGATCAATTTCTATCACCTGAACAACGCGGCGGGCTCGGCCGAGGCGTACCTGGCCGCGGTGCGAATGAACCCCAAGGGGCCGCTGTCGCGCGTGGCGCTGTACAACGCGCTGGCTGCGCTCGAGGTAGCGCGCGCCGCCGAGTTCGAAGCCAGCAAGAACGCCGGTAAGAAGCAAGAAGAGACGCCGACCGATCGCACGCTGACCGAGGCGATGGAGCTCTACATCAAGAGCTATCCGACCGATAAGCAGATCCCCGAGCTGCTGTTCCGGCAAGGCAAGCTCTACTACGATTACCAAGTTTATGACCCGGCCGTGCGCCAGTGGGGGCTCCTCCTCGAGAAGTACCCGAACGATAGGTACGCGGCGGGAGCCGGTGAGCTCATCCTCGACTCGTTCAACAAGAGCCAAGACTACGGCAACATCGAGACTTGGGCGCGGCGCCTGAAGAGCGCGCCCTCGTTTCAGACCCCCGAGCAGCAATCGCGCTTGAGCAATTTGATCGTGGGCGCGGTCTTCAAGCAAGGTGAGTTCCTCGCCAACAAGGGCGAGCACGGCAAGGCCGCGGAAGCGTACCTACGGGCCGCCAAAGAGTTCCCGAAAGAGCCGCGGGCGGCGCAGGCCGCCGTGAACGCCGAGGTGGAAGCGCGCCGCGCGGCGGATTTGGCCACCCTGTCGGCGGCCGCCAAGATCTTGATCGACAACCACCGTGGGCGTGAAGAAGCGGCCGAGGGGGTGTGGATCGCGGCCAGCACGTACCAAGAGGTGGGGTTGTTCAGCGAAGCGGCGACCTATCACGCCGTCCTCACCGACAGCTGGCCCAAGAGCCCGCACCACAAGGACGCGGCGTACAACGCGGTGCTGCTACGTACGACGGTGGGCGAGCACGACAAGGCCATCGATAGCGGGCAAAAATTCAAGAAATACTACCCGCGCGACGAGAGCGCCGACGAGGTCACGTTCTTGATGGGCAAAGCCCACGAAAAGGCCGACAAAAAGGCCGAGGCCGCCGCGCTGTACGACGCGTACTCGCGCAGCGCGCGCAGCGTGGGCAGCCAGATCGAAGCCCTGGTTCGCCTCGCGACCGTCAAGGCCAACGACGAGCGCGCTTCGAGCGCCGCGCTGGACCGCGCCATCCAGCTGTACAAGGCGCGCAAGAGCACCGTCGATGATCGCGGCAAGTATTACGCGGCCAAGGCTCGCTACATGCAGGGCGAGACCATCCTCAAGAAATTTCAGGACGTCAAAATCGAAGGCGACGTCAAGCAGCTCAAGAGCCGCCTCAAGAGTAAGGCCGAGCTACTGAAGAGAGCCGCCGAGACCTTCCTTTCCACCGCCGAAATCGGCGCCGCGGAGTGGACGACCGCGGCCCTCTACCAGATTGGCGTGACGTACGAGTCGTTCTCCAAAGCGCTGCTCAACTCGCCTCCGCCGGCCAACTTGAACGCCGACGAGAAAGAGCTGTACCAGCAGTCGATCGACGAGTTCGTCGTACCGATCGAAGAGCGCAGCTTGGAGGCGTACGAGAGCGGGTGGCACAAGGCCATCGAGCTTGGCATCTTCAACTCCTGGACCGCCAAGATGCGAGAAGCGCTCGGGCGCCTCAACTCGGAGTTGTATCCGCCTTTGAAAGAGCAAGGCTTCGAGATTCGCTCACAGGGGCCCTCGCCGCTGCCGCCGCTCATCGACGCGACGCGCCGCAGCACCGGCGGCCGCAGCGACAAATTCCTGCTGCCCTCCAGCGACAAGGCCGGCGCGAAGGCGAAAGACAAGGCCGAAGCGGCCAAGCTCGGCAAAGAGGACAAGAAATGAAGCGCCTGGTCTTCGCCCTGCTGCTCTTGGCGGCGTGCGGAAAATCACAGCAGAAAGTGGAGGCGCCCGCGCTTTCGCCCGCCAACCCGCTCGCGCTCGGCAAGATGGTGCAGGGCGTACAAGCGGCCAAAGACCCATCCGGCAAAGACCGCGCGATAGGCCTGCTGGAAGAAGCGGTGAAGGCCGACGCCGGCCTGTGGGAGGCGCACTACAATTTGGGCGTCTTGCTGGCCGACAAGGGCGACCTCGGCCCCGCGGAACGGCACCTGGCCACCGCTCACCAGCTCGCGCCCAACGCTGAAGACGTCGCGGTGGCGTTGTCCGAGGTGCGGCGCCGGCGCGGCGACGCGCAGGGCGCGGTCGACGCGCTGGCCCCGTTCGTGAAAGAGAACCCCGGCTCGAGCTACGCCCCGGTCGCGTTGATCGGCGCGCTGCGCGAGGCGAAGAAGGTCGACGAAGCCATCGCTCAGGCGCAGCAAGTGTTGGTACGCCACTCGAAAGATCCGCGCGCCTTGGCCGAGTTGGCGCTCTCTTACCTCGACAAGGGCGAGCTCGACACCGCTCAGCTACTGAGCGAAGAAGCCCTGAAGGCCGACACCAAGAGCGCCAGCGCAGAGCGCACGGCCGGCTTGATCAAGCTCCAGCAGGGCGACGACGCCGTCGCGTTTCGGCACTTCGCCCGCGCCAGCGAGCTGGATCCGAAGGATACGACCGCGCGCTTGAACGTGGCCACGGTGCTGCTCGAGGCCGGCATCTACGACAAAGCCGTCGAGCAGTTTCGGACCGCCCTCGAAGCCGAGCCGGACAACTCCTCGGCCGCGCTCGGGCTGGCGGCCGCGCGGCGGGCCCAGGGCAAGCGCGACGAAACGGCGCCCTTCACGGAGGCCGAAAAGCTCATCAAGGGCGTGCTCGAGCGCGAGCCGCAAAACCTCTCGGCCACCTACAACTTGGCCGTGCTCTACGCCGATTTCATGAAGCGCCCGGCCGACGCCCTGCCGCTCTACCAGCGCTTCCTCGCGCAAGCCCCTCAATCGAACCCCGCGCGGGCCGACGCCGAGAGAGCCGTCGCGGCGTTGAACAACCAGAAGAAGTAGGCGCGCCGAGCCCCCCACCGGCTGGAAGGCGCGCGTGGGCGAGTCTCGTGCTCGGGCTCTACATGGCGTGGGGCTGGACGGACACGACGTCGAACTGCACGAGCTGCCCGTTGAAAGGCGCGGGCGCGGGCGCAATATCGGGCACGACCAGCTCTTCGCGGTTCGAAACGCCGTGCCCGTCCGGCACCGACTTACCGCCGTTCACCTCGAACGTGACGCGCGTCCCGCCTTGCATCGGGATGACGACCTCATAGTCGAGCAAGAAGTGGATGTGTCCGGTCGTTGGATTGTAGTTGAAGAAATAGACTTGCTTGGGCTGGTCCACGCTGAGCATGTACGCGGTGTAGCCCGGCGTGGATGTCTGCCCGCCGATGTAGAAGCGGTTCTGCTCGAGCTTGCCGCCGGTGTACGTGTTCGGCTCGGTGTTGCCGCGCACGCGCAGCTTGACGTCGTAAAGCACGTTCGGATCACCACCCAGCGTCTTGACGTGCGTTTGGCGGTCGACCGCCGCCGTCTGGTCGCAATTGTCGGATTTATTGGCGCCAAAATGATCGGCGTCGATGCAGGGGCACTCGAGGCGGAATTGGTCCAACTCGGCCGCGATGCTCAGGCTCGAGCTCCCGCCGCTTGCGCCTCCGCTGCCGGCGTTCGCCCCGCCCACGCCCGCCCCGCTTGCTCCCGCGGCTCCGCTCGCCCCGGCGCCGCTGGCCGCGACGCCGCCCGCCATGCCCCCGTTGCCCGAGCCGGCCATGGGCGGAAGCGCGCCGCCGCCGCCAGCGCCGCCGGTCGCTGTCGAGCCGGCCATGCCCGCCGAAGGCGTGCCGCCCACGGCCGTTCCGCCCGCGGTGGTGCCGCCCGCCGCCGTTCCGCTCGCGGCGGTGCCGCTGCCCGAAATTCCGACGCTGCCGCCGGCACCGGGAGCGGCCTGCTGGGCGTCGCTACACGCGGCCGCGGCCAAGGAGCCAATGAGCCAGCACATCCGCCAATTCAGCATGAAATCGCTCATTTCGAGATCGCGCTCTGTTCGACGTCGATCCAGACGAAGTTACCATCGAAGCCGCTCGCCCCTTGCGGCACCTGCTGCTCGGTCAAACCAGCGATCTTCTGAAGCGTGCATTTGCCGAAGTCGTTGGCGGGCGGCTCACAATTTCTGCCCATCAAGCAGTCGTTGTCGCGGCCGAAGAGGCTGACCGTCGCGCCGCCCTCGACCTTGATCGTCTCGTGGTAATCGATGACGAACCCGAAATGATGAACGACGCTACCGTCTGCGTTTTTGTACTTGTCCTGCTGAGCGCCAGGATCGAGCTGGTTCAAATGATAAACGGTGGCGGGCGAAGAGACCTCGAGTGAGTACTGGCTGTATTGCGGCCCGCCTTGGCCACCCACGTTGCCGCCGACGTAGAAGCCGTTCATGTCCGAGGTGCCGCCGGTATAAACGTTGGCTTCCACGATGCCGCGAACGTGGAGCGTCACGTCGTAGAACGTGCCCGGGGCCCCGCCCATCTTTGCCGTCGCGGTAGCGTATGCCCGCAGCTGGTTGCTGTTGCAATTGGCGTCCGCGGGCGCCACGTAGTTGCAGCTGCGCATCTGGTTGGCGGCGGCCCCGCAACGCACTTGGATGGTCAAGCCTTGGAGGCTCTCCGCGACGCCCGGCCCAGAACCGCCCGAGCCGCCAGCGCTGCTGGTGCCGCCCGTGCCCGCGGCACCGGCTGAACCCCCGGCGCCGGCCGCACCCGCGGCGCCCGCTGCCGCCGCCGCACCCGCCGCGCCGGCTGCACCCGCGACGCCGGCCGCACCCGCGGCGTTCGAGGCGACGCCTGAGACCCCGGCGGTCGAGCTGCTGCCTCCGTTCGTGCCGCCGCTCGCGCCTGCCGGCGTTCCGGCAGAGCCGGGCGCTCCCGAGGTGCCCGCGCTCGCCGAGCTCGTTGCGCCCGCCGAGCCGGCGGTGGCGAGCGGCGCGGGGCCGGCTTCGGTGTCGCAGGCCGCAGCCAGCAGCAGCAACCAACCCATGGCATGTCGGTGCTTCATTGACTTCGAGTAGCTCACACGAGGCCCGAGAGCGGCCCCGTGCAATAGTTTTGATGCCCGAAGCGCGTATCTTCTATGCCAAAAAGGTTCAGGATCGACACGAGCAAGTTGTTGTGCGGCTGGCCCTGGAACTTGAGCCAACGCTTGGTCATCAGCTTGCCGCCGGCTTTGCCGGCCAAGATGAAGGGCATGTTCTTCTGACCGTGATCGGCGGGCGCCTGAATCTCGCTCACGGCCAGCACCAGCGTGTTGTCGAGGAGCGTACCGTTGCCCTCTTGCACTGAATCGAGCTTTTGCAGCAAATACGCCAGATTCTCGGCATAAAAGCGGTAGATGAGCTCCAGCGCTTGCGGCTGAAAGCCGCGATCGTGCTGGTAGCCGTGGTGGTGATCCTTCAGCGATTGCCCGCTGCTGTCTTTCAAGAAGCCGAGCATGAATTTGGCTTCGGAGTCCGACCATTGCATCGTGCCGACGCGGGTGAGGTCACAGGCCAGCGCCGCTACCAGCAAGTCTGTCATCACCTTGCCTTTTTCCGGGACCTTGGCGCCCGTGGTGATGGCCATGCTGCCACCGTCGGCGTCGCCGCGCGACACGCCGCCCGCCACCGGATCATCATAGTAGCCGGCGCTCGGGTTGACGCCGGTCGGCGCAACGCAGGTGCTGCTGACGGTCTTGTTGATGCCGGCTTCGGCCTCTTGAACCAAGGCCAAATGCGCCTCGAGCTTCTGGCGATCTTCGCTGCCCAAGAGCGGCATGAGCCGCTTGAAGTCCTCTTGCACGCCGTCCAAGATCGCGGTGGTGAAGGCCAGCTCTTTTGCGTTCGCGTCCGTGTTGCTGCCGACGCCTTGGAACACGCGCTTCAGCGTGTTCAGCGGGTCGGTCGAAGGCGGCACCGGCGTGGCCGCGCCGCCAGCCTTGGCCGGAGCCTGGTAGTTGATGACGTTGCCCGGGTGCGGTTGTCCGCCCGCAGAGATGCCCGTGGACCAACCAGCCGACACCTCCAAGCTGGGCAAGCGAAGCCCCGCGGAGATCTTTGCCGCGATGACTTGGTCGATTGATGGCCCTGCCGCAAAGCCGGCGTTGCCGCCGTTGGTGTTGTAGTTGCCGGGCAACAGCTGTTGGCCCGTCAACACGCCGGCCATGCCGCGGCTGTGCGGGTGTCCGTTGCCGATGGCCGTCACCGCCATGTCGATGCCGTCCAAGAAGACCAGCTTGTCGAGGTGCGGGGTGAGCGGCGACATCATGGATTGCAGCGTGAAATCGCTGCTGGTGCCGGTGGGGCGCCACTTGTCGAGCAGGGTTCCGCCTGGCGTGTAGAAGACCAGCAGCCGCGTCGGTGTGGTCTGGTCGGCATGGCTGCGACCGGGCGCCAACATGGCAGACAGGAACGGTAAGCCCACGGCGAGGCCGGAAGCGCCGCGCAGCAGCGTTCGACGATGGATGCGATTGTGCGAGGTGATCATGAGCTAGCGACTCCTACTGTCCGGCAACCACGACGGGGCGATAGAGGAAGGCATCGGTTTGGGTGAGGGCGAGCAAGAGGGACTTGATGTTGCCCTTCGACTCGGCAAACGCGTCCTGGAGCGTCACCCGCGTGCACGTGTCTCGAGCGTCTTCACCGCGGCCGTATGCATAGGTGAGCCAGCGGCCCACGAAGCAATTTCGCACGTCGCTGCTCTGAGCCAGCTTTTGACCCAGCTCCACCAAACCGCGGAAGGGGCCCGCCACGTCGCTCATGATGAGCTCGCCCGAGTCGTCGACGGGGAGCGCGTTGTCTTCATCGCGCCATAGCCCCACGCCGTCGAAGTGCTCGAAGCCGAAGCCGATGGGATCCATCAGCTGGTGACAAGTCTTGCAGGGCTCCACCGCGCGGTGCATCGCCAGCCGGTCTCGAACCGACAGGCCCGGTGATGGCTCGGGCAGCTTGGGCACGTCGGGCGGCGGATCTCCGATGCCGCCGCACAGGAGCTTGGTGTACAGCCATTTGCCGCGCACGACCGGATCGGTGCGGCTGCCCGGCGTCGTCAGCGCCAGAATGCTGGCTTGGGTGAGCAAGCCGGCCCGGCGAGACGGATCGAGCGACACTTTTTGGAACGCGTCGCCGGTCACGCCAGGGACGCCGTAGAACGTCGCCAGCGGGCCGTTCATGAACGTGTAGGGCGCGCTGAAGATCCCGGCCACGTCGCCGCTTCCCTTCCAGACCACGTCGTCGAGAAAGAGCTCGGTTTCTTGGCGGAACAGCGCGCCCATTCCAGGCTTGTAGGTTGGGTAAAATTCCGCGTTGCGCTCCAGGTGATCGAGCCCGAGCGTGCCCAGCAGCATGCCGTGGAAGTAGCGCACCACGTCGTGCGCGCGCGGGTCCTGCAACAGGCGCTCGGCCTCGGCCCGCACTCCCTCGGCGCTGGTCAGCTTCCCTTGCTCGGCGGCGCTCATCAACGCGTCGTCGGGCAGCGTGCCCCAGAACAGGTACGAGAGCCGCGTCGCCATTTCGTAACCGGTAGGCTGCGCCAGCTGTGCCGCAGCATCGACCGTCTCGCCCAACTCGACGCGGTAGAGAAACTGGGGTGACTGCAGGGCTCGCGCGATGACGGCGCGCACGCCGCTAGCAAAGTCTCCGCCCAGCTCGCGCCCGCGGCTGAACATGGCCGTGTAGCTCGTAATGTCTTCGGGCGTTGCCGGCCGGCGGAACGCCCGACTCAAGAAGCTCTTCAAGAACTGCTCGGCGCAGGCTTGCTCGCCGCCGTCGTTCGGATCGCAGCCGGCCGTGGCGAGCGCCACCGCCGCCGTCGCCGTTTTTTCCTGGGCGATTTGCTCGGCCACGGAGCGGTAACCGTCGATGAGCAGGCGCGAGACGCCGAGCGCGGTGGCGTCGTTGCCGAAGCCGTTACCCGCTTCTTCTCCGGGCAGGGCGTCGGCGGGCTTGTTCGCCACCTCGAGCAGGTCGCGCACGGTGTTGTTGTATTCGAAGCGGATCAGCCGCCGCAGCGGGGCGCTGGGTGGCTGAGGGCGACTGCAATCCAGCGTCGCGCTCGTTCCGCCCCCGGTGCCCACGACCGTGCCGCCGCTGCCCGTCGAGCCGCCCCCGGTGCCGAGCCCGGCGCTCGCGCTGGTGCCCGGCAACTGCCCTCCGGGACCGGTCGGGTTGCCTTCTGGCGTGGCATTGCAGCCGGCCGCCCCGAGCGCTCCGAGCAACGCCAGCTGCGCGTAACGGCGAAATGTGGAATTTTCCGTTGAGCAGAGAACCGCCTGGCGCCGATGCATGGATCAGGCAGTGGCGAACAGCAGCGCCCAGGTTACGGAGAAGTGTCGCAGCTCAGACGCGCGTCCGCCCAATCGGCGTGGTCGTGCCCGTAGTCGTCGCCGCCCGTGTCCACGAACAGCCGCAGCTCGCGTCGTCCGGTCACGTCGATGTCGACCCGCTTGCTCGGGGTCCGCCCGGTGACGACCCCGCTGTCGAAGAGCTTGGTACCGTCGGCCCAAATCTCGAACTCGGCGGTGCCGAAGCCGCCGGTCTCGTCGTCGATGCCGACGTCAGCCATGAAACGCGAGCACTTTTGTCCGAGTCGATAGCGGATGAGTGAAGGGGCGTGAGCGCCGATGCCCTTGTTGTACGCGGCCCCCCGTAGCCTCATCGACCTGCCGTCGGCGGCCTCGTCCTCGCCGTTGCTGGTGTCGAGCTCGATGGGACCGAAACCGCTGACGGCGTAGGTCCAGGGCAGGTCGCTCAAGTAGACCTCGCCAAGCGGCAGCGGGGGCTCGCTGCCGGTGACCCGCAGCGCCACGGCGTCGTGCGGCGGAACGGTCACGGTTACTCCGTCGGGCTCGGCGGGCACGTCCGCGTGCGCCCACAAATCTTGCACCTTGGCGGGGCCGGCCGCGAGCCACAGCTCGGACCAGCCGAGCGTCACTTGGGCCGGGCTGACGCCGCGATTCCAAAGCACGACCCCGCGAGCGCCGCAGCTGGCCAGCGGCTTGGCCAGCACGTCCACGTCTCCTTCTCGGCGAATCAGAGCGCCTTGCAGACCGAGCGGATCCTGATCCAGGGCGATGACGTCGGCGTTGGTCAACATTGCCCGCGTCGTCTCGTCCATGGCCGTGAGATCGTTACCGGCCAAGAGGGGCGCCGAGAGGATGGACCAGACCGCGAGCTGCACGCGCTCTTCACTCTCGGTCAAGGCATGGTTGCCAATCTCGAGCATGTCGGGGTCGTTGAAGGCTCCGGGCCGCGCGTAGGCCGCGAGCGGCGTCGTCTCGTCGATGTGCTCGACGATCGACTCCCAGCGCGGAGCCACGTTGACGCTGGTCCGCCAGAGCTGCGCCACGCGCGGCATCCACTCGGCGAAAGGCGGGCCGGCCAGGCTCAGCACGATGGGCCGCTCGGTGTCACGCAGCGCGGCCTCGAGGCGCTCGACCGCCGCCCGTTCCGCGGCTCGGCCCGGGCAAGCCACGTACTTCAAGTAGTCGACGCCCCACTCGGCGTAGCTCTGAGCGTCGACGGCTTCGAAGCCGTCGCCCGCGGGGGTGCCCAGGCAATCACCGATTGGCGCGAAGAGCCCCAAGAGCAGGCCACGGTCGTGAAGCAGCTGCGCCAGCCCGGCCACGCCCCCTGGCAAGCGAGCAGCATCGAACACGCGCGTCTGGGCCTGGGAGCGGGGCAGCTGCCAACACTGATCCAGATTGACGTACTGGTAGCCGGCCGCCAGCATTCCGCTGTCGACCAGGGCGTCGACGTTCGCCTTCACCTTGGCTTCGTTCAGCTCGGAAGAGCAGCCGAAGGCGTTGTAGCCATTCCAGCCGAGCGGCGGGCGAGCCGCCAGCAGCGCGCCCGGGACCGAAGCGCTGCAGTCGTCGACCACGGCGTCGCTCCCGCCGCTGCTCGCGCGCGCGGGTGCCAGCTCGACGTCTTCACGCCCGCACGCAATGACGAGGGCCGCGGCCAGCGCCGCCGCCGCCGCCGCCGCCCGCAGCGGCCGTCGATCAAGGCAGCTCGAGCGCAAGGTGTGCTCCAGCTGCAGGACTCACTCGCCACGGGGCAAAGACGGCTCGACCTTCGACGAGGTAGCGCTGGTACTTCGTGAAATAGGCGGCCTGGGCGTTGACGCCTACGAGCACGCCGCCCACCACCGCCATTTCGAATTGAGCTCCCGCATCTACCGACACCGTGTAGCGCTTGGCTTCGACCCGCGCTCCGTCACGGCTCAGGGTGCCGTCCAGAAACGAGGCGTGGGCAGCTCCGGCAATGAAAGCCGACCCCACGAAACGCCGCCAAGACAGCAGGCGAAATTCGGCAACCGGACCGAACGACAACTCGCGAAAGTGCCCGCTGAAGCGCGGCCCGGTGATGGCGAGCTCGGGACCCAAACCCAGCCGCAGGCCTGCGCCCACGCGGCGGTGCGCGCCCAGCCAGACCACGCTACCGAGCGAAAACCAGGCGCGCGTGAGGTGCTCGCTCAAGACCTGCGCGTCGAGACCGGCCCTGAGCAGAACGCGCGCCGGGCCAGGCTCCGGCGGGGTGGGGGCGAGCGGTGCCTGGGCTGCTGTTGGCGCCGTGGCCGCCGGGGCGGTCGTGGCCGCCGGGGCGGGAGGCGGCTCCACGCTCGGGCGGAGGGCTGTCTTCACGCTCAGGGCCAAGCCTGCGGCGGTGGCGCTGCTGAAAGGCGAGCGCTCCGTGAGCGCTCGGGCCGTGATCTGGCCGGTGGCCGCGTCGTACACCCAGAGCAGCGAGCCCTCCGCGGTCTCCGAAGTCCAGACGATGCCGTCTACCTGCAGGCGCGCCACCAGCTGGGCGGCTTCTCTCATCGCGTCGGGTTGCGACGAGGCGGGCACGCTCTCGGAGACGGGAATTGTCGCCACGTCCCACGCCGAAAGAGCCAACGAGAGCGCTCGCAGCAGCTCGGCGTCTCCGTCGATCAGGGCGACGCGACGTTGCGCGCCCCACGCCGGTAGTGCCGCCAACAACAGCGCGACCGCGAACAGGGATGGGGCCAGCCGCGGCACGGAAACCACGACGCTAGCGCAGCCGTTGGAGCAATGCTCGCGCGTCGTCGCGGTTGGCCCCTTTGGGAAAACGCGCCATGTACCGCTCTAGCACCTGACGCGCCTCGGTCGCGTTGCCGCGCGCTGCCTCCAAGCGGCCGCGCGCATACAGAGCGTTCTGTGCCCACGAGTCCGACCCGCCCTCCAGCGTCCGGTAAATGGCCGTGGCTTGGGCCGGATCGGCGCGTTCTAGCCGCGCCGCTCGTTCGAAGCGCGCCTGCGCCGAAAGCGAAGGCGCCGGCTCGCTCGCCGCTGACGCTACCGCTTTGGGCCGCGCGCTCGCGCGGCGCGCCACGCCGGGCTCGCTCGGGACGGGGCGCGCGCTCGATCCTTCGTTCGCCCGGGCCGAGGGCACCACCACCGGCTCCGCCCCCGACCAGATTTGACCGGCCGCGACCTGCGAGACCCGGCCGCCCATGGTCACTTCGACCAGGCCGTGCTCGACCGCGACCCGGGCCGACTCTCCCTGGCGCTGGACCCGAAAGCGGGTGCCGACCACCCGAACCTGCGCGGCTCCCGCCTGCACGATCAGCGGCGCGCTCGCGGACCGCGGCGCCACGTCACAAACCACGCTGCCGCGATCCAGCACGACCAGCATGCCGCGCTCGGTCGCCGCGCCGACGACGACGGTCGACTCCGGCTCCACGTCCAAGGTGAGCTCGCGCAGCACCAGATGAGACCCGCTCGCGCCGGTGGTGATGCGCGAGGCGTGCTCGGCGCCGCCTGGTCCGTCTACTGAGCGCCACGGCGCCAGCAGCAGCACGACCACGACCAGTAGCGCGAAGCCACAGGCCGCGAGCACGGGCAGCGCGCGCCGCGCGAGCGGATGAAACGACTCGGTTCGCAGCGGCGGGTCAGCCGCCTCGGCGTCCAGGCGGCTGAACAAGGAGCGCTCCAGCTTGCTCCAACGCTGCGGGCTCAACGGCTCGACCATGACGGGCAGCGGCCGGCGCATCAGGCGTTCTCCTGCTTCGAATCGCCAGCGCACCCCAAGAACTCGGACAGCAGCGGATCTCGCTTGGCGCGCTTCTCGATGGCTTGCCGGGCGCGCCACACTCTGAGCTTGGCCGTCACCACCGAAGACTCCATGATGGCTGCGACCTCGCGCAGCGGCCGATCCTCGATGGCAAAGAGCGTGAACGCCAGGCGCTGCCGTGGCTCCAGCCGATCCAGCTCAGCGTACAGGCGACGCGCGGCCTCGCGCAGGGCGGTGCGCTCTTCGGCGCTGGCGGCCGCCGAGGCGGTGGTGTCCGGCAGGCACTCCGAGAGGGCCGGCGTGCGCGCTTTGCGCCGAAAATAGCCGTACGCAACGCGCACCACGCAGCGATCGATCCACGTGCGCAGGGAAGATTCACTGCGAAACGTCGGCAGCGAGCGAAAGACCTCGAGGAAGGCCTCCTGCGCCAGGTCGTCGAGGGGCGAGTTCGAACCGATGACCCTGAAGAGCAAGGCGTGCACGCGCACTCTTTCTCGGTCGAACAGAGCCCGGAGGGCAACCCGATCTCCGGCCACGCAGCGGCGCACGAGCTCGGCGTCGTCGAGCTCGGCGCTGCCAGGTACCAGGCGCAGCGTTCCGCTGGTTGGAGAAGGTTGCTGCGCCATGGCACCGTGGGTAGTGGCGGGCGGCTCGCGCCGGGTTACACGATTCAGCGGCCCCTTTGGATTGCGCCGGGCCTGCCTGTTTTGTCACCCCGCCGCGGCGGTTTGCCGCACGGGCGCCGCTACGGCGGATTTGCGGCCATTTGTGCGCTGTGTGTTACGGTAGCCGCGATGTTTTCCCGTGGTTCCAAGGCCCCCGCCATCATCGCGCTCGTCGCGTCGGTCTTGGGCCTGATTTTCGCGTCGAATTCGACGCTCGACTACGCCGCGCACCTGGATCGGCGCCTGCACAACGTGCACTGCAGCTTCATTCCTGGCGCCAGCGCGGTACCGGAGGCCGAGGCGTGTCGAGCGGCCATGTACAGCCCCTATTCGGCCCTGCTCAAAGATCAGTACTGGGGTGGTATTCCGATCTCACTGTTCGGCTTGGGCGCCTTTTGCTTCTTCGCCGCTTTCTCGCTTTACCTGCTGTTGAACGGCGAGCGCACCTCGCGCCGCACGTTGGCGTTCTTCGCTCTCGTCGGCACGACGCCCCTCTTGGTCTCGCTGTTGATGCTGACCATCTCCATCACGCAGCTGGGGCAAGTGTGCAAGACGTGCGCGGGCATCTACATATCGTCCGCGCTGTTGGCGTTCGGAGCCGTGGCGGCTTGGCTCTCGGCCCGCATGGACAGCACCAGGCCGACGGTCTCGTTCGCGCTCGTGCCAGCGTGGCTCGTGGCCTTGTGCGCCACCGCGTTGGCCCCGGCCGTGGTGTACGCGGCCAGCGCGCCCGATCAGCGGCCGTTCATCACGCAATGCGGCGAAATCAAGCAGGCAAAAATCAAGGGCGACAACCCGGTGAGGGTCCGCGGCAGCCACGCGGTTCAGCCCACCATGTTGTTCGAAGATCCGTTGTGCCCAACCTGCAAAGCTTTTCACGATCGGCTCGTGACCGAGAACATCATCGAGAAGCTCGATATCGAGCTGGTCTTGTTCCCGCTCGACAACGACTGTAACTGGATGCTCGACAGCGCGCTGCACCCGGGCGCGTGCATCGTGTCGAAGGCCGTGCTGTGCGGCGAAGGCAACGCCCGCCAGGTGCTGGAGTGGGCCTACGATCAGCAGGAGTACCTGACGCGCGCGGGCAAGGCCGGAGAAAATACCCTACGCTCGGTGATCAAGCAGCGCTGGGGTGAGAGCCTGCTCCGCTGCGTGGACGACAAGAAGACCGACGTGCGGCTGAACAACCACCTGCACTTCGCCTCGGAGAACAACATCCCCGTGTCCACTCCACAGATGTATTTGGGCAAGCGGCGCGTGTGCGACGAAGACACCGATTTGGGCTTGCGCTTCACCCTCGCGCAGCTCTCACCCGAGGTGCTCAAGTGACACAAGCCGTCGATCCAGGGCGACCGGGCGGCTCCGGCTCGAGCCGCCCCGCCGGCGCGGGCGCCATGGCCGCGATCGTGGCGCTGGCGGCGGGCCTGCTCTTGACGGCCGGCAGCGCGCTGGCGGTGCGTTCGTGGACCAGCACCGCGGCCGAGCACCTGCTCGAGCCCGAGAAAGAAAAGCCGAAGGTCGCCATCGCCGATCAGGCGGAGGTGGCTTACTGCACGCCTCAGTTCAAGCAGGTGCTGGAGCGCGTCTTACACTCCTGCGGCTTGGCCGCCGAAGGCGAGGGCGCGCGCCGCGGCTGCAAGCCCGCTGACGTGAAGACGTTCGCGTCCATCAGCGACGACGATTTCAACGCGCTGTTTACCCCGCTCAAAGATCGCGGCGGCGTGCTGATGTTCGACGAGGGGCGCGATGAGCTCGACGAGCGAGGCAAGAAGCTGCTCGAGGAGCGCTGGTACGCGCGCAAAGGCGCGCGCTATTTCTTCGTCGTGGCGCGTGCTTCCAAGACCGGCAGCCCGAGCAAGAACAACGCCCTGTCGCATCGCCGCGCCAACTCGGTCATGTTCTTCCTCAAGCAGCTGTCGAACGATCCGGAGATCGAGCAAAAAGTAGGGCTATTGTGGCTCGGTAACGAATTCGCGCAGCTCTCCAAAGAGTATTGCAGCTGGCCCAACTCGCGCGCCGACGAGAAGTGCGACGACGAGCCGATCAACCGTAGCGCGTTCGTCTCTTGGGTGGATTGCCGACTATGAAGCAGCTGGTCTTTTCGGCCGTCGTGTGGGGCGCGCTCAGCGCCGCCGCGCTCAGCGCTTGCGACGGCTCCGGCGACAAGAAGCCGGTGAGCGCTCCGCAAGAGCGCAGTCAAATCGTCGAAGCCAAGGCCGCTACGGCCGCGCCGCCCTCGCTCGCCCCCGTCGTGCCGGCCGCGGCCAGCAGCCGGCCCAAGGCTCCGCGCGTGCTGTGCGCGGGGCAAATGTCCGGGCCCGGCCGGACCGTCGCCAAGAAGCCCATCTCGCAAAGCGTGGCCAGCGGCGAAGCGCCCTTGCCCGAGGGCTTGGCGTTCGGCGGCGGCTTCACCTGGGTGAATTTCTGGGCCGCCTGGTGCGCGCCCTGCAAAGAAGAGATCCCGCGCTTGCTGCGCTTCCAGCGAGAGCTCGTGAAATCATCGCCCGGCTTTCGCCTCGATTTCGTGTCGCTCGACGACGACGAACGGCAGCTGAGCGGGTTCCTCGCCGGGCAAGAGCCCAGCGGGCTTCGTCGCAGCTATTGGCTCAAAGAAGGCAAAGAGCGCGAAGAGTGGCTGAAAGCGGCCGGGCTGGAGAACGATCCCGAGCTGCCCTTCCACCTGCTGTTCGATCCGAAGGGCAAGCTGCGCTGCGTCGTCAAAGGCGCCCTCGAAGACTCCGACCTCGCAGCGCTCAAGACCCTGCTCACGCCCTGAACGGCTCGCGAGCCTCCTCGTGAAAAATCTGGGTCCGCGGCGCGGCTGGCTGGGTAGGCCCAGTTCCGTACGTGGCGACCCGCCCAGCTGGGCGGGAGACAGGCCTACCCCCACTAGCCGCGCGTCGACGTGGTTCCAGTCAGATGTGGAACGATGTGGAACCGGGACCAGACTAGGGTTAGGCTCGCAATTGCCATGTCTCGACGCCCCGATATCGCCGAAGTCGCCAAGCACGCCAAGGTCTCCAAGAGCACGGTGTCGCGCGTCATCAACGGCGGTTACGCCAGCGCAGAGGTGCGGGCGCGCGTGGCCAAGGTCATTCAGAAGCTGGGCTACACGCCCTGGACCACGGCGCGCAACTTCTCGCTCGGGCGCGCCGGCTCGTTCGGTCTGGTCATGGAAGACAGCCAGAACGAATGGATCACGCAGATCCTCGGCGGCATCGAAGAAGAGCTGACCTCGAAGCACATCTCGCTTTTGGTCGGCAGCTTGGTGCTGCGCGGCACCTACGACTCGGCCACCGTGATTTCGTGGATCCGCGAGCACCGCGTCGACGGCTTGATCTTCGCCCGCCCGGGCAAGCGTGAGAAAGCGCTGATCGAGTCCGCCCGCAAGGTGAAGCTGGCCATCGCGCTCATCACGCCCGACGAAGCCTTCAAGGGCGGAGCGGTGCTGCGCAGCAACAACGTCGACGCCGGGCGCGAAATCGCCGAGCACCTGTACGAGCTAGGGCACCGTCGCATTGCCTACCTGGGCGGTCCCGAAGACTCGCTCGACAGCCGTCAGCGCGCGCAAGGCCTAGAAGAGGGCTTGGCGCTGCGGCGCCTGAAGATTCAGCCGCAATTTTTGGTCTTCGCGCCGCGCTACCACCTGCAAGAAGGCGTCGCCTTCGCCGAGAGGTGGATGAAGATGCCGCGCCCGCGCGCGCCCACCGCCGTGGTGTGCGCCAACGACGTGATGGCCCTCGGCTTCTTGCGCACGCTGCAGACGCACGGCGTCACGGTACCGAAAGACGTTTCGGTAGTTGGCTACGATGACGTGCCCGCGGCCAGCATTTTTTGGCCAGGCCTGACCACCGTGCGCCAGCAAATGCGGGCGATGGGCGCGGCCGCCTGCCGCTCGCTCATGGCCCAAATGAACGGCGAGTCGCAAGACCGCTCGGTGCTGGAGTTCCCGATGGACTTGGTGGTTCGTCAGAGCACGGGCCCGTCGGCGGACCGTAAGGCTTGAACAAGCCCAGCGGGGGCCGCCGCGCACAGTCACGAGCTGCGCGCGAAGCACGCGAGGCGCGCCAAGGTCAGCTTGCTTCGGCCAGCGGCGCGCGAACGCCGCGCGATCCGTCCGCGCTCGTGCTGGCCGACGCGCTGGAAGCGCGTCTGGACGCCGGCCACCCGTGGATCTATCGCGACCACGTGCCGCCTCGCTACCGGGCCCGGGGCGGCGAGTTCGTGCACGTAGAGTGCGGTCGCTTCAGCGGCTGGGCGCTCTGGGACGACGACTCTCCCATCGCCCTTCGCGTCTTCTCACGACGGGAGCGGCCCGACGCGGCCTGGGTCAAGGCGCGCGTGGACGAAGCTTGGGCGCTGCGCCAACGGCTGTTGCCGCCCCGCACGGACGCGTTTCGGCTGCTGTTCGGCGAAGGCGATGGCTTGCCCGGTGTCGTGGTCGACGTGTACGCCGGCTTCGCCATCATCGTGAGCTATTCGAGCGCCCTGGGGCAAGTGGTGGCCTGGGTGGCCGAGGCCTTGGCGGCGCGTCCAGAGATCCAAGGCGTGTGCGAGCGCGTGACGCGCCGTAAAGATCGGGCCTCCGAGCTTCGGCGTGTGAGCGGAGTGGAGCCGCCCGAGGTCGTGATGATCGAAGAGCACGGGCTGCGCTTCGAGGTGGATTTCGAAGCAGGGCAGAAGACGGGGCTGTTTTTGGACCACCGCGAAAACCGCCGCTACCTGCGCGAGCTCGCGCGGGGCCGGAGCGTGCTGAACTTGTTCGCTTACACGGGCGCATTCTCGGTTTCGTGCGCCGCGGGCGGCGCCAGCTCCGTCACCAGCGTCGACATCGCGGCGCCTGCCATCGCGGCGGCGGCGCGCAACGTGTTGCACAATGGCTTGCCCGCGGCCCTGCACGAGGGCGTCGCCTCGGACGTGTTCGAGTTCCTCGAGGCCAGCGCGCGCGCCGGCCGCCGCTGGGATTTGGTGATCGCCGATCCGCCCAGCTTTGCCAGCTCCCGCGCGGAGCTGTTCGGTGCGCTGCGCGCCTACAAGAAGCTGCACGCGGCCTCGCTTTCGGTATTGGCGCCGGGCGGGCTGTACGCGGGCGCGAGCTGCACGGCGCAGGTCTCGCCCGACGCCTTTCGCCAGACGCTGGCCGAAGGCGCCGCGCGCGTTGGTCAGCGCCTCACCGTCGTCCACGAAGCCGCGCACGCCCAAGATCATCCGTACGCGGCCGGGCACTTGGAAGGCCGCTACTTGAAGTTCGTGCTCTGCCGCGCGCTGCCCTTCGCCTAACGGTTGGAGGTCCGCGAGCCGTCAGACCTTTTTGTACTCTTCGACGAACTCCCAGTCGGCGATGACGTGCTTCTTCAGCATCAGCGACAAAAGCGCCGAGAACATGGCCTCCCAGCGCACGTTTTCCCCCAGAATTTCGCTGGCGTCGGAGCCGTGCGAGACGGCGCGCAAGGCCGCGATCAAGTCGCGAGCGGTGAGCTCGCCGGCGGCGGCGGCCTGCTCGGCGGGGGTCTCGGGCGCGGGCGGAGCGCTCGGGAGCCGCTTCTGAGCCAACGTGGCCGACTTGGCAGGCAGGTTCACCTTCGTGCCGTCGAGCAGCGTCAGCGTGACCATGCGCGGCCCCTTGCCGCGGGGCGGCAGAGGAATTTCGTGAGCTTCAATCTGCGGACCGTCGTCGTCTGACGGGGCCGGGGGCAGCGCGGGCGCGGACGAGACGGCGGGGGCCGGCGCCGGGGTGGGTGAGCGAGCAGGCGCGGGCTGATGCGCCGCAGCACGCTCGGCTTCGGCTTCGGCCATGGCTTCGGACAACGACGACGCGTCTTTGCCGGCTCCATAGTAGGCGCGGATCGCGGAGCGGATGTCGCTGGGCGGCGCGATCATGGCGCGGACGGGCAGCCCCGAGAATTGGGCTACGTCGGCCTGCGCCTTTTCGTCGCTCGGATCGTCCATGGCCACGTACAGCGTTTGACCCAGGCCGCGCACCTTGCGCACGAAGATGGGCACCAGGCAGTAGCGCTCCGCCAGCTCTTGGCTCACCAGGTTGAGGAGCTGCCGTGAAAAATCGATGTGATAGAGCGACACCCAGGGCACGCTCAGCTGCTGACTCAGGATCTGCGTGACCTGGGTCTCGCTGACCAGCCCCGCCTCCACGAGCAAGGTGCCAATGCGTCGCCCGTCCTGCTTCTGAAGGGCTAAGACGTCCTCCAGCTGCTCGCGGGTAACGATGTGGGCGTCGACGAGGAGCTCTCCCAGCCGGACACGGGCCGTGACCATATCCTACAAGTTTAGCCTCCCCGCCCTAATCGGGCCACTTTCAGCATTCTTTTCGAGCCAAAGGCCCGCCGAACGAGAAACCTAGCGGTCTCGGTCGGCTTGGATAGAATGGCGAGGATCGGGATTTGTCCTTAGTGAACGCCCCAGCCCAGTCGTCTCTCCGAACCTGCCCTCACTGCGGCGCAGGCTGCGCGAGCGAGCATCAATACTGCCCGGCGTGCGGTTTCCCGATCGGAACCATGGGCTCGACCACCGACGACAAGTTCGTCGGCAACACGCTGCCCGGCGGCTACCACATCCTCGATCTGATCAGCGTGGGCGGAATGGGGCGCGTGTACCGGGCCGAGCAGTCGGCGCTCGGGCGCACGGTGGCGGTGAAGATCATTCATCCCCACCTGCTGTCGGACGACAACTCGGCGCTCCGCTTCATCACCGAGGCGCGCGCGGCCAGTCAGCTGAACCACCCCAACTCCATCGCCGTGTTCGACTTCGGCCGCACCGACGACGGCCAGCCGTACCTGGTCATGGAGTTCTTGCGCGGCAAGGACTTGGCCCGCGTTGCTTACGAAGAGGGGCCGCTGGCCTTCACGCGCATCGTCGACGTCTTGCGCCAAACCTTGGCGGCCCTGAGCGAAGCGCACGATCTGGGCATCGTTCACCGTGATCTGAAGCCCGAGAACATCATCTTGGAGCCGCTCCGCCGCGGCGGTGACTTCGTGAAGGTGGTCGACTTCGGCCTGGCCAAGCTGCGCGCGGACGCGCAGACGCCCAGCGTCACCAGCCCGGGCATCGTGTGCGGGACGCCCGACTACATGGCGCCCGAGCAGGGCCGGGGCGACCCGATCGACGGGCGCAGTGATCTCTACGCCATGGGCGTGATTCTGTTCCAGTTGCTGACCGGGCGGCTGCCGTTCGAAGCCGACAGTCCGACTCAGGTGGTCATGATGCACATGACCATTCCCGTGCCCGATCCGCGGCAGGTCGCCCCCGAGCGCAACATCCCCGAGCCGCTGGTCATGGTCGTGAACAAGGCGCTCGCGAAGGACGCCAAGAAGCGTTACCAAGACGCCATCGAGTTCCAGGACGCGCTCAAGAGCGCGCTGGCCCTCGCCGAGAGCGTGCCGCCCGAGCAGCGTTTCTCGATGCCGCCCTCCTTGGGCGTGCTGCTGACGTGCCCCGGCTGCGGTCATCAGGTGCCGTCTGCCAAGTTTTGCCTGGAATGCGGCGTGCGCCTGCCTGCGCGCAGCGCCCTACCCGGAAATCCGACGCACCCGTCCTTGCCGCTGCCGCTCGTGGCGCGTGATGACGACGTCTCGTGGCTGGAAGACCGCCGGCACCAAGTGCGGGGCGCGATCTTGGGCGCCCGCCTGATCGGCGAGCAGGGCGCGGGCAAGACGCGGCTGGTGACCGAGCTTTTGACGCGCGCCACGGCCGACGGAGACCTGGTGGCCGTGACGGGCCCCGATCCGTATCACGCGGAGGTGGCAGGCTACGCTCTGCGCACCGCCATCGAAGCGCTCGCCGGCCTATCCGAGCTCGAGATAACGGAGCTCGTCTTCGAGGAAGCCAGCCCCGACGCCGAATCCGGCCTGGCCGAGCTGTTCGACTCCGCGCCCAAGCGTCACGACATTCGCTCACCGCACGAGCGGCGCCTGGCGTTGGCGGAGGCGCTGCGTTGGGCGCTCTCACGCGCTGCCCGGCACTCCAAGAGCGGGCGTATCGTGCTGGCCATCGACGATTTGCAGCGCGTGGACGGGCCGAGCCGCAACGCTTTTGCCGACGTGCTGGGCGAACCGCCGCGCCTCTCGGCCCTGTTTTTGGCCACGCACACCCCGGGCTTCGAAGCGGGTTGGGGCTCCGACGCCGCCGCCCGCATCTTGCCCGGCTTGCCGCCGCCGGCGGTCTCGCGGCTCTTGCGCCCGAGCCACGGTGGCGCGCGCGCCGACGACACCGGCCGCGGCGTGCTGCCGATGTACGTAGAGCAGGTGCTGCGCTACAGCCAAGAAGGCGGCAGCGATCCGCCCGCGCGCTTGGCCGATTTGATCGCGCTGCGCGTGGACACGCTGGACCCGACCGCGCGCCGCACCCTGCAGGCCCTGGCGTGCATGGGCGACCAGGTGAAGCCCGAGATCATTTCCGAGATCATGCGCGGCGAGAGCGTGGAGCCCACCCTGCCAGAGCTGCGCAAGGCGGGGATGATCTCGCAGCAAGACGGGCGCATCTCCACGTCGCACCCGCTGCTGCGCGACATCGTGCTCTTGGGCATCCCGGCCGCGGTCAAGAAGGACCTGCACAGCCGAGCCCTCCGCGCTTGCGAGCGCTTGAACGCCCCGATCGAGGCGCGCGCCCAGCACGCGTACCACGCCGGTGATTCGTTCCAAGCTCTACTGCTGCTCGAGCAAGTGGGCGAGCGCGCCGCGGCCCGAGGTGACACCGCCACGGAGGTCTTGGCGCTGCGCCGCGGTCTGGAGATAGCCCGCCAAGAAATCGCGCGGGGCGAGCTGGACGATCCGCTGCGAGCGGTGCTGATCTTCGGACGTAAGCTGGGAGCTTCGCTGACTCGCGCCGGCAATTTCGCCGACGCCGAGGGCGTGCTGCGCGAAGCGCTGGACGTCGCGGGGCCGAGCGGTACCGACCGCGCGCGCGTGCTTTCGGCGCTAGCCCACGTCGCGCATGGCCGCCGCCGCGCGTCCGAAGCCATGGGTTACATCGATCAGGCCATCTCGGTGGCTCGTGAATCGGGCGCGCACGACTTGGTAAGTGCCTTTGCCGACACGCGGCGGGCCTGGGCTTCTTGAAGAAGCGCCCGCGTGAGGCCCGCTTCCGGGTTCGAGCCGAGCCAAACGCCCGATCCTCGTCTCAAGCCGAGGCGTACTGTGGCGAAGTTGCACCGGGCGCTCCGCGCCTCAGAAACGAGTCTTCGAATGTTTGTCTCGCGCTCCGGGCGCGGAGCGAGGTAAAAACGAAGGCTGGCCCCCGAGCTTCGGAGGCTGGCAATCGAGCTAGTTGGCTAGCTCGGTGAGCGGGATACGCGAGGGAGGCCAGTGCCTTGTCCTCGCGGCTTGAAGGGAACCCTGATGAGCGAGCCCGAGTACCGCGAACGCAAGACACGCTCTGGGCCCAGCAGCGGGTCCTTCAAGGTAGCGCGCGTCGAGGTACAAGAGCTGGCCGCGCTCGGGGGCGCCGACGGCCTCTTGGCTCCGGGGGGCGAGCTGCTCAGCGACGAGCTGCTGGTGGACCGCACCTTGCGCGGTGAGCCGGGTCACTTCGACGTCTTGATGCGCCGCAGCGCCGCCCGCTTGTATCGAATCGCCCGCGGCATCAACGGGAACGAAATGCGCGCCGAAGAGCTGGTGCGCGACGTGTTCGTTCGCGCCTACGAAAACCTATCCAACTACGATCGCCGGCTTCGCTTCGGCGATTGGCTGAGCCGTATCGCCATTCATGGCGCGCTCGCTAGCCTCAAGCGTCCTTCCACGCCGCCGCGCGTGGAAACGCGCGCTCAGCGCGAGCTCGTGCGCCAACTGGAGGACTCGGTCGACGGCTTACCCGAGGCGCTGCGCGTGCCCTTCACGCTGTGCGTGCTCGACGACATGACTCCGGCCGACGTGGCGCAGAGCTTGGGCGTCGACACCGAAGTCGTACGCCTGGCCGCGTTTCGCGGGCGCTTGCGCGTCAGGCGGCGGATTGGCATGCGCTTCGACGAGGCCGAGCCGCGCGCGTTCGGTTTGGATCTGGCCAGCGCCGACGACATCATGCGTCAGGTGCGCGCGCGGCTCGGCTTGGCCAAGGTCTGAGCTCGCGCCGGCCGCCGTCGGTTTCGTGGCTTCCCGCAGCCGCGAGGCGAGGGCCGCGTCGTCAGCGGAAGCGGGTGAGTGGCTTGGCCGGCGCGTCGCGCCAACGTGAAACAGCGCCCTGGGGCGCGGCTTTATCGGCTTGTTGCCGCCGGCCTTCGCCATCTGCTTGGGCCGCCAGCGCCGTGAGCAGCAGAGCGTCCCTCAGCTGCTGTTCGTCGCTGGTCGTCTCCGCGCTCAGCGCGGCCGCGTGCTGCTCCACGAAATTCGTGTCGTAGTCGCCTGCGATGACGCGCGGGTGCTCCAAGAGGCGCGTCAAAAAATCGAGGTTCGTCGACACCCCCAGCACCGTGTACTCGGACAGCGCCCGGCGCATCCGAGCCAGAGCAACGGCGCGCGTCGGAGCCCACACGCACAGCTTGGACAGCATCGGATCGAACTCGGGGCTCACCCAAGAGCCGGAGCCAACGCCGCTGTCGTTGCGCACGAAGGGGCCGCTGGGCGCCGCCAAGTGCTCGATGCGGCCCGGCGCGGGCAAGAAGCCTTGGGCGGGGTCCTCCGCGTACACACGCGCTTCCAGCGCCACGCCCCGCCGCTCCACGCCGTCGAACGAGAGCGGCTGCCCGTCGGCGATGCGCACCATCTCGTGAACCAAGTCCACCCCGGTGACAAGCTCGGTGATCGGGTGCTCGACCTGCAGCCTGGTGTTCATCTCCAAGAAGTAAAAGCTCTGATCGCCGCCCAGCAAGAACTCGAAAGTGCCGGCCGAGAAGTAGCCGATGGCGCGGGCACCGGTCAGCGCTACCTGGCACATGGCGGCGCGTGTCGCCTCGCTCAGCACGGGGCACGGGGTCTCTTCCACGATTTTCTGGTGCCGGCGCTGGAGCGAGCAGTCCCGCTCGAACAGGTGCACCAGGTTGCCGTGGCGGTCGCCCAGCACTTGAATCTCCACGTGGCGCGCGGAGGTGATGGCCTTCTCGATGTACACGGTGCCGTCGCCGAAGGATTTTTCGGCTTCGCTCTGGGTGCGCTCCAGCGCGCGCTCCAACTCGGCTTCGCTGTCGACCCGGCGCATGCCCTTTCCGCCGCCGCCCGCGCTGGCCTTGAGCAGCACCGGGTAGCCGACGCGCAGGGCGGTCGCCTTGGCTCGTTCGAGGGTATCGGCGGGTCCGCCCGGCACGACCGGCACGCCCGCGTCTTGCATACGCTGGCGGGCGCGCGTCTTGTCGCCCATCTCGTAGATGGCCGAGGCGGGCGGCCCGATGAACACGAGGCCCGCGCGCTCGCAAGCGCTGGACAGCTCGGCGCTCTCGGACAAAAAGCCGTAGCCAGGGTGAATGCCCCAGGCGCCTGCCGTGCGCGCCGCGGCCACGATACGCTCGGCGTCCAAGTAGGCGGCGCGGCCTTCGCCGATCCTGACCGCGCTGTCCGCGCGCCGAACGTGCAGAGCGTCTTGGTCGGCGTCCGTGTACACCGCCACCGAGGGCAGCGACAGCTCGCGCAGCGCGCGCGCAATGCGTACGGCGATCTCGCCGCGGTTTGCGATCAGCACCTTACCGGCCATGTCCAGCCATCGTGCCCGAGCTTTGACGGAGACCGCTGCGGAAGTGATTACTTCAATGAAATCATGGTCTTGGGTCGAGCCGGCTCGGGCTTGGGGCGAGCCCCACCGATAGCGGGCAAAGCGCGGCGGTTGCGCTGCTATACAGGCGCGCCCCGGGAATGGAACATGGAGTCCGACGACGTCATCACCGTTGGCGAGCTCGATCGGCGCTTGCGTCGCGCGGTCGAGGTCGCCTCGGACGACTTCTGGATCGAAGGCGAAGTGGCGTCGCTCAAGCGGGCGCCGAGCGGTCACGTCTACTTCACCCTCAAAGACGAGCGTGAAGACGCCGTCATCGACTGCGTGATGTACCGCTTCGACGCGCAGCGCGCGCGCCGCGTGCTTACCGAAGGGGCCCGCCTCCAGCTCAAGGGCAAGGCCACCGTCTGGGCTCCGCGCGGCCGCCTGCAGCTCGTGGGCACGCTGGCGCGCTTGGCCGGCCGCGGTGAGTTGCTGCTGGCGCTCGAAAAGCTCAAGGAGCAGCTCACGCGCGAAGGCCTGTTCGACCCGGCCAAGAAGCGAGCGCTACCCCGAGCGCCGCGCGTCGTCGGTATCGTCACCAGCGGCGTGGGCGCGGCCTTTCACGATATTCGCACGGTGGCGTTCCGGCGAGGAGGGCTCCGGCTGGTGCTGGCGCCGGCGCTCGTGCAGGGGGAGGCAGCGGCGGCTAGCATCGTGGCCGCGCTGGACCTGCTCGAGCGCTACCCTGGCCTGGACGCGCTGATCGTCGGGCGCGGCGGCGGGTCGGGCGAGGACTTGATGGCCTTCAACGACGAGCGCGTGGTGCGGCGGATCGCGCGCTGCCGCGTGCCGGTCGTGAGCGCGGTGGGCCACGAGACGGACATCACGTTGACCGACCTGGCCGCGGACGTGCGCGCCGCTACGCCCTCGCAGGCCGCCGAGCTCCTGGTTCCTGATCGCGCGGCCCAGCGCGAGGCCCTGGCGCGCTGTGAGCGGCATCTGGTGCGCGCCCAGCTCTCGATGCTGGCGGCGCATCACGCGCGCTTGTCGCGCTTGACCCATCGCGTCACCGACCCACGCTTCGTGATCGCCGCGCGTCAGCAAGAGCTGGACGAGCTTCGAGAACGAATGACTCACCTGGCTCGTCACCGCGTCGCGCGTCTGCGCCGCATCGAGAACGAGCTGCTCCAGCGCTTGGCGCACCGCCACCCTGAGCGGGTGCTGTCTCGCGCGCGAGAGAAGCTGGCCGGGCTCGCGGGGCGCTTGGCCACCGCCCAACGGTTCGAGCTCAGCCAGCGTCGCGAGGCGTTCGGCATGCGGGTGGCGCAGCTGCACGCGCTCTCGCCGCTGGCGGTGCTGGGGCGCGGCTACGCCATCGCGCTCCGCGACGCGGTGCCGGTGCTGTCCAGCCAAGAGCTCTCGCCCGGCGACCAGGTAGACGTGCGGGTCGCGTACGGTGCCTTTCGCGCGCGCGTCACCCAGGTCGAAGCGGTGGGACCGCACCCCCGCGATCCTTCGGGGCCGGCCGTACCCGAAGTTGCCCCCAAAAGTGAGGTCCGTTCGTGAAATTTGCGTTACTCGGCCACCCTGTCGCTCACTCGCTCTCTCCCGTCATCCACCGCGCGGCCTACCGCGAGCTGGGTCAGGCCCACGAATACGAGCTCATCGACGCTCCCGGCGAGGCCGACGTGGCGCGCGTGGTCGCGGCGCTCCGCGCGGGCGAGCTCGCGGGCATCAACATCACGATTCCGTGGAAGCGTGAGGCGTTCGCGGCCGCAGATCGCCGTTCGGCGCTGGCCGAGCGCTTGGGCGTCGCCAACGTGCTGGCCCGCGAGAATGGAGAGCTCGTCGCGCACAACACCGACGCGGTCGCGCTCGAGCTGGAGTTCCGGCGGCTGGTCGCGACCCGGCGCGCCGTCGTGCTGGGGAGCGGAGGCGCCGTGCCGGCGGTCGTGGCCGCGGCGCAGGCGGCCGGCATCGTCGAGGTGTACGTGACGGCGCGCCGCTTCGAGCCGGGCTCGCCGCCCGCGGCCTGGCCCGGCGCGGCCGAGCTCCTGCGGCTGGGCGCGCAGCCCTTGGCTTGGCCGGCCGAAAGCAGCGCCGCGCGCCTCGAGTTCGAGCGGTGCTGCGCGTCGGCCGGGCTCTTCGTGCAGTGCACCAGCGCCGGCATGCAAGGGAAAGATTCGGGCGAGCCGCTGGCCCAGCTGGTGCCTTGGGGCCGCGTGCCGGCGGACGCGCTGGCCTACGACTTGGTGTACGCTCCGCTGGAAACGCCCTTCTTGCGCGTCGCGCGCGAGGCGGGGCGCCCGACTGCACACGGTTTGAACATGCTGGTTGGTCAAGCCGCTGCCGCTATCGAAATTTGGCTCGGGCAAAAGCCGCCCACGGAGCCCCTGCTGGCGGCCGCGCTGGCCGAGCTGGAAAGGCGCCGCTCGTGAAGAAGCATCCGGCCTGGCTCGGCTCGCGCGACGGCGCTTGGCCCTCGGTCGACGTGAGCGGCGCCATCGAACGCGCCGAGCCCGAGTGGCTGCACACCAACGGCGCCGGGGCTTACAGCATGAGCACGATCGCGCTCATGCACACGCGCCGCCACCACGGGGCGCTGGTGGCAGCCCTGCCGCCGCCGCTCGGGCGCCACGTGATCGTGAGCCACGCCGACCTGACCCTCACCGTCGAGGGCGAGCGGCGGTCGTATCGGCTGGCCACGCATCAATTCCCCGACGTGGCGCCCACGCCCGGCTACCGCAACTTGCTCACCTTCTCGCAAGACCCGATCCCACGCTGGGTCTTCCGCACCGCCAGCGGCACCTTGGAGCGCACGCTCTGCTTGGTGCGCGGCCAAAACGCGGTGGTGATGGGCTACACCTGGTCGGGCGTGGGGGCCGCGCGCATCAGCTTGCGCCCGCTGATGCCGCTCCGCCCCGTAGATTCGCTGATGCACGAGCACGGCGGCATGGAGCAGCTGGTGGCGCTGCGGCCCGGCGCGGTCGAGCTGCGCCCTGTCGAGCGCCTTCCGCCCATCTATTTTGCGCACGAGGGCGTGTTCATGGGCGGGCCGGATTGGTGGCGCCGCTTCGAGTACCTGGCCGATCGCGGCGAGCACACCGAGTTCCAAGAAGACATGTGGACGCCCGGGGTGTTCGAGCTCCCGCTGGAGCCCGGCCGCACCTCTTACCTGACCGCGTCGGTCGGCAAGCTGCTCGATCGGCCGCCGGCCGAGATGGTGATGGAAGCGTGTGAGGCCATCAGCCGTGAGGCGCTGGGCGTGGGGCGCCCGGCGGCGGTGCGGCTGTTGTCGGTGGCGGCCGAGCAGTTCTGCCTGGATGCGGCCAAGCCGCCGATGATCATCGCGGGTTATCCGTGGCACGCGCCCTTCACGCGCGACTTCCTGCTCGCGCTGCCCGGGCTCACGCTGGCGCGCGGTCGCGCGGATCTAGCCGTGCGCGCCCTCCCCACGCTGCTGGCTTCTCAACACAGCGGATTTTTGCCGGAGTTTTTGGCCCACACCGGCCAAGCTCGCCCCAAGCCGCTGCCCGACGCCACGCTCTGGTTGTACGAGGTGGCGCGCCTGCTCTTGCCCGAGCTGGGTCCCGAGCACGCGCCGCTCAAACGCCAGCTGTACCACGCGCTCGTGCGCAGCTTTGCCCGCCTGCGCGGTGGCCTCCGGCGCTGGGGTTGGCTCTCGGCCGATGGCCTGCTCGTCAACGGCGCCGAAGGCGTGGCCCTCACCTGGATGGACGCCCACGTCGGCGCCGACCCGATCACTCCCCGTCGCGGGATCGCCATCGAGCAGCAAGCGCTGTTCACGCAGGCGACCGGCACCCTGGCGACGCTGGCGGAAGAGGCCGGCAACCTCAAGCTGGCCGAGGCTTGTCGCATCGCGGGTGTGCAAGCTCGCTCGGCCTTCCGCGCCCGCTTCTGGTGTCACGACACCGATTTCCCCTACGATTGCGTCAGTGAATCTCGCGACGCGCAAGACGCTTGGGTGGACGCCAGCATCCGTCCCAACGCGCTCATCGCCCTGGCCGTCGACCCGAGCCTGTTCGAGGAGTGGCAGGCTCGGGCCATCGTGGCGCGCGTGAAGGCCGAGCTGCTCACGCCGCGCGGTATCCGCAGCCTTTCCCCGCACGATCCGCGCTACGTTTCGCAGTTCGCGGGCAGCCTGGCCGAGAAAGAGCTGGCCTACCACCAGGGCACGGCGTGGACGCACCTGCTCGGCTTCTACGTGCGCGCCGCCATTCGCGTTGCCCCCGACGACGCGGAGCTACGCGAAGAGCTGCGAGCCGTCATCGAAGGAGCCCTCGACGGCTCGGTCATTCTCGGGCAAATCGCCCAGCTTGCCGACGGTGACATGCCGCACCGCGCCCGCGGCTGTCCGGCGCAGGCAACCAGCGTCGCCGAGCTGATTCGAGCCTTGGTGGTAGACTTGGGAGTCTGAGCATGGCATCGCGCGATTTGGCGGATCTCGGCTACCGGCGCATCGTCATCTTACTGGTGTCGCTGGTCGTCGTGCCGACGTTCCTGCTCGTATCGCTGGGCGTCATCTTGCTGTTCTTGGGCGAGGCTCAGCTCAACCTGCTCATGGGCATCTTGGTGATGGCCCTCTCGGGCGCGGCCGTCACCGGCGTCATCTTGGTTTGGGTCTTCGTGCGGCGCGAGGCGGGGCTGTCACGGCTGCAGAGCGATTTCGTGTCGAAGGTCTCGCACGAGCTGAAGACGCCGCTCACCTCCATTCGCCTCTTTTCCGAGACGTTGGCGCTGCGCCGGGGAGACCCCACCGCCGAGCAGAAGTGCATCGATGGGCTCGAGCGCGAGACCACGCGCCTGCAAGAGCTGATTGATCGCCTGCTGGATTGGGGGCGCATGGAGAGCGGGCGCCGTGAGTTCGTGATCCGCGTGACCGATCTGCACTCGATCTTGGACAACGCGCTGGATGCGTTCGAGACCTACCGTCACCAGCGCAGCGTCGATTTGTCCGTCGACATGCCGCGCGACAGCTTGCACGTCCTGGCCGATCGCGGCGCTGTCTCCGACGCCCTCCTGAACCTGCTCACCAACGCCTACAAATATGGGGGCGATCCGGTGAAGGTGACGGTAGCGGTGGAAGAGAGCGGAGGCTTCGTGAAGGTGAAGGTGACCGACAACGGCGCGGGCATTCCCGCCATCGAGCACAAGCGCATCTTCCAAAAATTCTACCGCGTGGACGACCGGCTCTCGCGCGAGCGCGAAGGCTCCGGCCTGGGCCTGGCCATCGTCAAACACGTCATGAAGGCCCATAAAGGCCGCGTCGAGCTCGAGAGCCATCCGGGGCGGGGCAGCACGTTTTCCCTAGTTTTGCCGAAGGCAGACTAGGGCGGCGCCAGCTCTCGAGTCGCGGCCCCCTAGGAGCCGCAGTTGCACGGCTCGAAGTGCGTGCCGTCGGGCGCGCAGGCTTGGCCGCCGCTGCAGCCGCCCGGACCAATGCACGCTTGGCTACTGCCCGGCACGCAGGCGGGCGTTGGGGCCAGCGGTGCCGGTGCCAGTGCCGGTGCCGGTGCCGGTGCAACCTCAGGCGCAGGCGCCGCTGGCTCGTTCGCAGGGTCGCGCTTGAGCGCGATGGGCTCGCGCGTGGCGTGGTCACCGCAATAGATGGTGGCGGTGCTCTTCTGGATCAGCACCCGCGATTGACCCGACTCGTGCCCGACGAGGTCGCGGATGTCTCGCGCTTCGCTCACCGTGTAGCCCTCGTCACGGCACAGGCGCTCGGCGTGCCGCAGGCAATCGCTGAGAGGCCCTTTGCACGACAACGAGTAGCTCCCGTCGGCGTGGCGAACGGGCGCGCCGGAGCCTCGCGAGCAAGCCAGGGTCTGCGTGGCCAACACGAAGGTCAAAAGCCAAAACGGGCGCGTCATCGGCTCGGCCTTCTTAGTCTGCTGGTCGCATAAACGCTACATCAATGATTTTATTGACGTTTTTTGTGACTTATCTCAACCTGAGACGCGGCCGTATAGTCCGAGGTTCGGTTTCCCATGCAGCTTCGCCCGGTCTTTGCCTCCTTCCTGCTGCTCTCGGTGTCGGCTTCGGTTTCGAGCTTCGCGCTCGCCGAGCCTTTGCGGGCCCACGGCTCCGTCGCCGTCGGGCGCGCCGTCTCGGGCTATCAAAAAGACGAGTACGCGTGGGGCGCCGGCGCGTCGCTCGGTCTCGAGTACCCGTTCGTGAGGCAGCTCGGCGTGGAGCTGTCGGCGAGCTGGCTCGGTCTCGGTGAAGGCGACCCTCCCTCTGCGAGCAGCCCCTACGAAGCCAAGACCGGAGCTTCGGCCATCTCTCCGGCGCTCGGTCTGCGCGTCGTGCCTTTTGCCGCCGACCACAACGGGCACCTGCTCAGCCCCGCCGGGCTGTGGGCAAAGGTTTCGGGCGGCGTTGCGTTCACCAACGGCCTCACGCGGCCGATGTTCGACGCCCACCTCGGTTGGGACTTGCTGAACGCGTCCGGGCGCGCGGGCGCGGGCCCCATGGTGTCGTTCGTTCACGTCTTTCAGCCCGACGACGAATTTCGACCCGAAGACGCCAACGTGCTCCTGTTCGGGGCCCACGTCTTGTTCGACTTTGGCTCGGCGCCTCCCGTGAAGGGCGACCGAGACCACGACGGCATCCTGGACGACGTGGATCGCTGCCCCGACACGCCCGAAGACAAAGACGGCTTCCAAGACACCGACGGCTGCCCGGACCTCGACAACGACGCTGACGGCATCCCCGACGTCAGCGACAAGTGCCCCAACGTGCCCGAAGACCGCGACGGCTTCGAGGATCAAGACGGCTGTCCGGAGCTCGACAACGACAAAGACGGCTTGCTCGATCGCGTCGACAAGTGTCCGAACGAGCCCGAAGACAACGACGGTTGGGACAGCCTGGACGGTTGCCCGGATCCGGACAACGACGCTGACGGCATCTTGGACGTGAACGACTTGTGCCCCTTCGAGCCCGAGACCGTGAACGGCTACGCCGACAACGACGGCTGCCCCGACGAAGAGAACGTGCGCGTGGTCGGCGACAAAATCGTGCTCGATGACCGCGTCCACTTCTTCGTGAACAGCGCGGTGATTCGCCACGTGAGCTACCCGCTGCTGGAACGCTTGAGCAAGCTGGTGGCCGGGCACCCCGAGTACACCCACGTCGCCATCGAGGGGCACGCCGACGAGCGCGGCGCCGAAGACTTCAACCGTAAGCTGAGCGAAGACCGCGCGCGCTCGGTGCTGGAGTTCATGGTGAAGCGGGGCATCGCGCGGGAGCGCTTGAGCTCCGAGGGCTTCGGCTCGTCGCGCCCGCTGGTCGACAAAAAGAACGAGTATGCGTGGCTCTTGAACCGTCGCGTCGAGTTCACGGTGACGCGCCAAATGCGGCAGGGCGGCAGCGCCGCCACCGCGACCGGTGTGAACGTGCCCAGCGAAAATAACCTGCAAAAGCCCGCGCCCGGCCCCGCCGACGTCCCGCCTCCGCCCGAGGCCATGCCGCCTCGCAAGCCGGGCGACAACGAGCCCGAGTCGGCGGCCCCGCCGCCAGAGGCCGGCCAGGCCGCGCCTAGCCGCAAGGCGGGAGGATCGGCAAAATGAGCTGGATGCGCTCGCTCAAGTACATCGCGCTGGGTCTATGCCTGGCGTACGCGTTCCCGGCCGCCTGCGGCAACGGCGGCGTGGTGGGCGGTGAATGCCGGAAGGGTTCGCCGCTGTGCGATCCGAACGCCACCGGCGGCCTGGGGCAGGGCGGCGCCAAGGTAACGGGCGGCGCGGCCAACACCGGCGCCACGAACGCCGGCGAAGCGGGCAACGGCAGCGCCGCGGCGCCCGTGGGCGGTGACGGCCAGCTGCCGGACGGCGGCTTCTTCGATTCGCCGGTCGACGGTGAGAGCGACGCCGATGCGCCCTTGGAGTGTCTGCCGCCCCACGACGCGCCGTCCCACTGCGGCGACTGCGACACCCGCTGCAAGGAGCCGAACGCTTACTGCGCGCCCGACGGCAACGGCAGCTTCCATTGCGTGCCCAAGTGCGCGGCTCCTCTGGTGGAGTGCCAAGGGCAATGCGTCGATCCGGACTCGTACAACAGCGATCCCGACAACTGCGGAAGGTGCGGGAACGCCTGCCCCTCCGACATCTGCCAAGCCGGCAAATGCGTAGGGGCTCGCTTCGGAAACATCGCGCTTTTGTGCATGGATTTCAACTCCGCCCAGCCGGAGTCGTTCTCGACCACGCTGCTCGGCAACGCCGTTTTCACGCCCGCCGCCAACCCGGTCCAGGTCTTGGCCTACACGCGCGGCGCCACCGCCGCCGCCGTGAACCGCGTCCACCAGGTGATTGGCTGGGCGGGCGATGCGCGCAACAACCGCACGGCCGAGTTCACGAACGCCAAGACCGTCGAGGACGTCACGGCCAACCTGAGCATCGCGCAGTTCCAGGTGCTGCTGATTCACGATCTGGATCGTGCAGACCCCGGAGAGCCGGCCGCGGCGGCCACTAGTTGGGAGTCGGGCAGCGTGCTCTCTTCGTTCGCCAAGGCGGGCGGCGTGATCATCGTGCTCGACGGTGGCGACGGCACCGGAGAGATGCACGAGCTGATCAACGCCGGCAACCTGCTCGATCCGACCGGCAAAGTCGGCGTCGACGGGCAGACCGACGTGACCAACGAGCAGGTCTGGAACAATGCGCCCTTCGACATCCTCGGCGCCAACGTCGAATCACCGTTCCTCGGCACCTCGCACACGTGCACGTTCGACACCGCCGCCAAGGCGACGAGCGACACCATCTTCGTGCTGACGGACGACGAGGCCGGCGGGCTACCGGTGGCGATTCATCGAGTCATCGCGCCCTAGCAGGGTGTTGATGAACGCGGGCGCGTCGGGATCATCGAACGGCAGCTAGCGGTTGTGCCCTAGGCAGGGTCGTCGAAAAAGACGGGCGCGTCGGGCTGCGGCCGCGCGCGGCGTCTTCGCGGCCGTGCTCACTTCAAAGGGGGCGGCACCGGCCGCGGCTCGCGCCCCGGCGCGTGGGCCCTGGGCGCCGCAGCTGGGGCCGGCGGTACGGAGCCGGTCATGGTTTCTGGCGGGCTTCCGGTCACGAACGCCACCGCGCGCTGGCGCAAGCGCAGAGCCGTGGCGGTCAGGTCCTCGATGGCGGCGGCGGCGGCAGGCGTGCTGAAGACGGCCTGGGCGTGCTCTAAGCCGGTGTGGCGGCCGAGCGGCACGTAAACGAAGCCCAACACGGCAAACAGGCTGACCACGGTCTCCACCAGCCGTCTGCCGAAATTGCTGAGCCCGAACACGGGCGCCATCGTAGGACGGGGGCTCGGGAAGTGAGAAATCTTCGGCGGTTGGTCGGCCCCCGGCGCCGAAATGCCGCGCGGCTGGGGAGGAGGGGCGCCTACGGAGGCGCGGCCAGGCGCGCCGGCTCGAGCTCGACCACGCGGAAGCGGGGGGTGCTGACGCGCGTCACCCCGAGCGGCGCGGCCAGCGCCTGCCGCTCGCTCGTCGTGACCAGCCACCGCGCGCCGTCTCGCGCGAGCGTCGCCCCCAGCTCGCGGCTCGTGCTCGGGCGCGGCGGCGCAGCCTTGCGCGGATCGTGCTCGGCCAGAGGCCAGCTCTTGCCGTGGCCCAGCGCCGCCTGCAGGGCGAAGAAGCCGAAATCTTCGCTGTCGATCGCCACCTTGTTCGCGTCCAGGCGGCGCAGCAGCTCGCCCAGTTGCTCTTCTTCGCGCCTATCCACGAAGGTGCCGCGCACGTCGGGACGCAGCAGCAGGCTGGCCGCCAACGCCAGCGGCAGCGCCAAGCCCGGCAAGAGCCAAGGGCGCTCACCTTCGGTGGCAATGCGGGTGATGAGGCCTGCGGCCAGCAGCGCCAGAAACCAGAACACCGGCAAGAGCGAGCGCTCGGGGTGGTGGGTGGCGCTTCCACCGGTGGCCTGCGCGACGACGAGAAATGCCAAGAGCGCGCCGAGCGCGGCGAGCGGTCGCCACGCGCGCGGGCCGAAAGGCGAGTCACCTTTGCGCAGGCTGAGGGCCAGCGCCGCCGCCGTGACCGCGCACAGCTCCGGCTCGAAGCGGACGATGGCGAACGGCGTTTGCCACCAGGCGCTGGCCCAGCCATGCACGGGCCCGCCCAGCGCGGCTTGGTACTGCCGGACGCGCGTGACGAAGAACCACGCGTCACCGTGACGAACGACGCCGTGGAGCAACCACAGCGCGATGGGGGCTACGGCGATGCCGGCGGCCAGCCACAGGGCGCGCTGCTTGGCACGCAGCGCGTCAATGGCCGTCAAGACGCCGAACAGCAGCGCGGGAGCCCACGCCTCGTAGCGGCAGAAGCACGCGGCGGCCAGGGCCAGGCCTCCCCATGCGCGCAGTTTGGGCTCTGGCCGCACCAGGCACACGCTGCCCAGCAGCAGCAGCGCCGACGCGGGCGCCTCCGGCACGGTCGCGGCCGAAAGCCACGCCCCGTACGGCAGCAAAACGGCGCCGAGCGCGCCCCAAAAGGCGGCCCGCTCCGGGAAGCCGAGCAGCTTGGCGGCCAGCCACACCAAGACCGCGCTCGCCGCGCCGAGCAGCGCTGCCACGACTCGCGCCACCAGCAGCGAGTCACCGAACAGCGCCATGGGCACGCCGTACAACCAGAACGGCAGCGGCAGCCAGCTCGTGCCGCTCGGATCGAGCGAAGGGTGGTGGGCGAAACGGGCAGCGATCACGACGCGCGCGTAGTCGTCGTCGCTCACCGCGCGAAAACCGCTCCACCAGCAGGACAGCGAGACGAGCACGCGCGCGAGCGCGACGACGAGCGCGTGGCGAAGTGCCCTCGGCGAGGGCACCGCGCTACTTCTTGCTCTCGCTCGAGCCCACCGGCATGGGCACCGGCACCGGCTTCTGCTTCTCGAAGGCCAGCTTGCTCTTACGTTCGAGCGACTCGTCCTTCGACGACGACAAGTACGCCAGAGTCATGCTGGTCGCGAAGAAGATGCCGGCGGTGGCCCACGTGGTCTTGGTCAGGAAATTTCCTGCACCGCGTCCGCCGAACACTTGCTGGGCCCCGGCTCCGCTGAGCGCGCCGAGGCCGCCGCCCTTTCCCGGTTGAATCAACACGACCAGCATCAAGAAGGCGCAGGCCAAGATGTGAATCACGGTGAGCGGCGTATGGATAATCTCGGCCATGGGCGTCTCGAGGGTCGCTACTTAGCGCAGTTCTGTCCGCCTACCCAGCTGCCTGGGCAATCTTGCCGAAACCGGCCGCGTCGAGGGCCGCGCCACCGACCAGGGCGCCGTCGATGTCGGGGCAGCCCAACAGCTCTTTGGCGTTGTCCGCTTTGACGCTGCCGCCGTAAAGAAGCCGAGTCTTTTCGGCAAGTTCGGGGCTCAGGGCGGCCAGCCGTTGGCGGATGGCAGCGTGCACCTCTTGGGCCTGGGCCGGGGTCGCGACCTTGCCGGTGCCGATCGCCCACACGGGCTCGTAGGCGATGACGCCGAAGCCCGGATTCTTGAGCAGGACCTCCTTGAAGGCGTCCAGCTGGCGGAAGCAGACCTCGAGCGTCTTGCCCGCTTCGCGCTCAGGCAGGGTCTCACCGATACAGGCGATGGGCTTGAGCCCAGCGGCCATGGCGGCGGCGACCTTTTCTTTCACCGACTCGTCCGTCTCGCCGAAGTACTGGCGGCGCTCGCTGTGCCCCAAGATGACCCACTTGCAGCCGGCTTCGAGCAGCATGGGCGCGCTCACCTCGCCGGTGAAGGCACCGCTGTCCTTCGGGTACATGTTCTGCGCCGAGACCTCGACGTGCGTCTCGTCCAGCTCGGCGGCGACCGCGGCCAGCACCGTCAACGGCGGAGCGACGACCACCTCCGCGGCAACGCCCTTGGTGGCTTGCGCGACGTCAGCCGCGAGCTTGAGGCCGGAGGCGCCGCCGTGGTTCAACTTCCAATTGCCCGCGATCAGGTATTTGCGATTTGCCATGTTCATCCGCTGAGGGCTGAGGCGCCCGGTAGCTTCTTGCCTTCGATGAAGACGAGCGACGCCACGCCGCCCGTCGAAACGAAACCGATCTTGCTCTCCAGCTCGCTCGTGGTCGCGTCGGAGACGGAGTCTCCGGTCACGATGCCGAAGGCCGCCGCTTCGGCCAGGGCGTGCTGCAGCCCGTGCGTCCCGCCGGCAAATACCGGATTTTCGCAGACGCCGAGCGCGCCGCGCCAGAGCGCGAGCTTGGCGTCGCCCAGGCGCGCCCGGTAGGCGTCGAGCGTCCGCGGGCCGATGTCGAAAGCGCCGCTGCCGTCGGGAATCGAGCCCACGCTCACGCCCTGAGCTTCGCTGGCGCGGGCGTCGCGGCCCACCATCACGTCGACCGGCAGCACCAAGTCGATGTTGTAGTTGCGCGCTCGCGTCAGCACGTTGCGAGCGAGCGCGAGCTGGTCCTTCTCGACCGCGGAGTCTTTCATGTCCACGCCGCGGGCGGCCAGCAGCGTGCTCGCGACGCCGCCGCCGACCAGGATGCAGCTGCAGCGGCTCATCATGGCTTCGAGCATCGGCTGCGCCTTCGACAACTTTGCGCCGCCCAGGATGCCCACGAACGGCTTCTGCGTGCCCTGCGTGACTCGCGACAGGTTGGCCAGCTCGGCCTTGAAGCGGTAGCCGATGGCGCGCTCTTTCGCGAGCCGCGGCAGCGTCACGAGCGACGCCTGCGTCAGGTGCGCGCAGCCGAAGGCTTCTCCGACGTACACGTCGCACAGTCCGAGCAATTTGCGCGCGAAGGACTCGTCGTTCTGGGTCTCACCGCTCTCGAAGCGCAGGTTTTCGAGCAGGCACAGCTGCCCCTCTCGCAGGTCGCTCACGACCTTGCGCGCGGCGTCGCCGACGCACTCGTCCGGCAGGTACACCTCTTGCCCCAAGAGCTCCGCCAGCCGCTCGGCCACCGGCACCAAGCTGGGCGTAGGGTCGCCTTCGGCGCCCAGGTGCGTCGCCAGCACGACGCGGGCCCCATCTTTGAGGGCCTTGAACAGCGTGGGCAGCGCCGCGCGCAGCTTGCGGTCGTTCGCGACCTGGCCGTTCTCGTCGAGCGGTACGTCGAAATCCACGCGGATCAGCACGCGCTGATGAGCGAGCTCCAGCTCATCGATGCTGCGAAATGCGTCGTTGGCGGCCATGGGCGGGCTTATGCCACAAACGCGCCGAGCTTGCGGAAGCGGTCGTAGCGATCGGCTCGCAGCTCGTCGGGCGAGAGGGGGGTCAGCGCCTTGAGCTCGGCGTAGAGCGCCGCGTCCAGGCGCTTTGCGGCGGCGTCGTGATCTTGGTGGGCGCCGCCCGGCGGCTCTTCCACGATCGAATCGACGATGCCGAGCTCCAGCAGGTTGGGCGCGGTGATCTTGAGGCGAGCCGCCGCTTCCGGCGCCAAATCGCCGCTCTTCCACAGGATTGCCGCGCAACCCTCGGGGGTAATCACCGAGTAGTAGCTGAACTCCAGCACCAGCACCCGGTTGGCCACCCCCAGCGCCAGCGCGCCACCCGAGCCGCCTTCGCCGATGACCGTGCTGATGATCGGCACGGTCATGCGCGACATCACCTCGATCGACGCGCCGATGGCCTCGCTCTGGCCTCGCTCTTCGGCGCCGATGCCGCAGTAGGCGCCCGGCGTATCCACGAAGGTGAAGATGGGTAGGTTGAAGCGCTCGGCCAGCTCGTACAGCCGGATGGCCTTGCGGTATCCTTCGGGGTTGGGCATCCCGAAGTTACAGGCCATGTTCTCTTTCGTGGAGCGGCCCTTGCGGTGACCCACGATGGCCACGCTGCGGCCGTGGAAACGCCCCAGCCCGGCCACGATGGCCGCGTCATCGGCGAAGCGCCGATCGCCGTGGAGCTCGACGAAATCTTCGAACAGGCGCTCGATGTAGTCTTGCGAGTAGGGGCGGCTCGGGTGCCGCGAAAGCTGCACCTTCTGCATGGGCGTCAGCCCCGCGAAGACCTCGCGCGCCAACACCGCCGCTTTCTCTTCCAAGCGCCGCAGCTCGGCTCCGAAGCGCGCATCTTCGTTGGCTAACTCACGCAGCTCGCGCACACGCGCAACGAGCTCGACTACGGGGCGTTCGAAAGCGAGGACGACTGCCATTCGGAATTCTGGAAAGAGCGCGCCCGGTGGGGGCGCAGAGCGCGCGACTGTGGCTCGAAGCCCGTCATCTGTCGAGGCCTAGCGCCCCACTCCGAGCGCCGCAGCGCGTCACCGGCCCAAAACGACCGGACCCAGATTCTTTTACAGGATGCTCGGAAGACCCGCATGGCGGCGCCACGCTGGCTCCGGCCATGCGTCGCCATCTGAGAGCCGGTTGCGAGACGGAGCCCTAACGGGCGCTGCCCGGCACCTGAACGGTCGGGTGCTTGCGCTTGATGTCGAACATCCTGAAGGGCTTTTCTTTGCCCTTCAGGATGGCGGGGGGCAGCTCTTCGGTCTCGAACCTGCCGCCGAGCTTGGAGAGCGTCTGCTCGCTGACCAAAATCTGGCCGGCCGCCGCGACGCCGCATAGGCGCGCGCTGGTGTTCGCGGTGTCGCCGATTACCGTGTAGCTGAGCGCCTTCGAGCTGCCGATATAGCCCGCCACCAAAGGCCCGGTGTGGATGCCGATACCCATGGCGAGGGGGGGGTGACCTTCTTCCATGCGGGTGCGGTTGAACCGGCCCAAAATTTCCATTTGCTCGATCGCGCACTCGACGCTGCGCAAAGCGTCGTCGGCGTGCACGACGGGCGCGCCCCACAGCGCCATGATGCCGTCGCCCATGAATTTGTCGAGGGTGCCCTCGTGCTTGAACAGCACCTCGACCATCAGCTCGAAGTAGTCGTTCAGCATCTCGACGATGCCGGCCGGGTTGGCGCCATCGCTCATGCGCGTGAAGCCGCGGATGTCGGAGTTGAAGACGGTGCACTCTTCGACGAGCTGCCCGCCCTTCTTCACCTCGAGCTCGCCGGACATCACGCGCTGCGCAACGTTGGGCGACAAAAGGCGGCTGAACCGCTCGCGGTTCACGACCTCTTGCTCGATCTTTCGGCCCAAGATGTTGATCTCGATGAACATCGCCGCCTGGGTGGCGATGGCCGTCACGATCTCCATGTCTTTGGGCTGAAACTGCGCGAGGGTCTCGCTGTCCAGCCACAACACGCCCAAGATTTCGTCGTTGTGCAGCAGCGGCGCCACGATGGCCGAGCTAATCCGGTTCAGGATCATGCTCTTGCCCTTCGAAGCGGCGAAATCCATGGCCGCGTCGTGCGTCAGCACGGTTGCTCGCTCACGGATCACGTGATTCATGATCGTGGACGACACCGGAATGGGCTGGTTGGTGCCGTCACGGCGCTGGCTGGCGCCGGGGACCAGCTGACCATCGTTCGTCTTCAAGAAGATGACGCCGCGATCGGCGCGCACGAACTTGAAGATGGTGAGCAAAATCTTGTTCAGCAGGCTGGGCAGATCGCGCTCGAGCGCGATTTCTCGCGACAGCTCGTGCGAGAGCCGCAGCCGTTCGTAGTCTGCGGCCAGCTGTTGGGTGTTGCCCGACACGCTGTCGAAGGGCAAAAAGCCCTTTTGCGTCGCCGCGATCTGCGTGCCAATTTGGCGCGCTTTGTCGCTGATATCGACGTTGGCGGCCGGCGGTACCCCGGAGGGAATGCCCGGCGGCTGACCCGGCGTGGGCAGCGGCTGAAACCCTGCCGCCGGCGTGGGGCTCAAATGTGGCTGGCCAATTCCGAGGCCCGACATGGGCGTCGATGGCTGCGGCACCGCACCGTAAGGAGGGGGTGCGCCGACAGTTGGGGGCACGCCCAGGCTGCTCGGCCCGGAGCCGGGCTGCCAGCCCGATTGCGGCGGGGGCTGGGCTTGAAAGCCGCCCACGCCTCCGGCCGGGCTGTAGCCGGCGACGGCGGGCATGGCTCGCCCGCTGCCGTCGTCGTATCGGGCGCGCGTCTGACCGAGCGCGATGTCGTCGCCGTGGCGGAGGTCGCGCTCGCCGGCCACGCGCTCACCGTTGATGTACGTGCCGTTCAGGCTGCCCAGGTCTCGCAGCGTGAAGCCGTTGGGGCGCCGCTCGATGATGCAATGCTCCTTCGAGACAATCTTGTCGAGGAGCTGAACGGTGTTCGACGGGTGACGGCCGAGCGAGTTGTGATCGCGTAGCTCGACCACCTGTTGACCTTCAGGGGAGACGAGCAGGATTCGGGCCATGCCAGCCAGACAGGCTAGCTTTGCCCGGCCGATGGCACAAGAGCGATGAGTTCCGCTAGAGTCGAGGGCTCTCCCCGTTCTTTTTTAGCATCGGGCCCGAAGCCGGTGCGGCTTGGAGTCGTTTCGCTTGGCAACGCACCTTTTAGCCATCGACCAGGGCACCACTGGGACTACCGCGCTCGTCATGTCGCGCGACGGCGCGACGCTCGGCCGCAGCACCCGTGAGCTTCCGCAACATTTCCCCGAGCCCGGCCGGGTCGAGCACGACGCGCTCGAAATCTGGGCATCGGTCGAGGAGGCGATCGCTGGCGCTTTGGCGGCGGCCGGGGCGCGCGGGGAGGAAGTCGCGGCCATCGGCATCACCAATCAGCGCGAAACCACGCTGCTGTGGGAGAGAGACACCGGACAGCCGGTTCACAAGGCGATCGTCTGGCAAGATCGCCGCACCGCCGCGCACTGCCAGCGTTTGAAAGATGCCGGGCACGAGCCTCGCGTGCGCGCCGTGACCGGCCTCGTGCTCGACCCCTACTTCAGCGGCACGAAGCTGGCCTGGCTGCTCGAGCACGTGCCGAACGCGCGCGAGCGAGCGGAGCGCGGCGAGCTCGCCTTCGGCACCATCGACTCCTACTTGGTGTACCGGCTCGCCGGCGGCGGCGCGTCGGCTCCCCACGTGACGGACGCCACCAACGCCTCGCGCACGCTGTTCATGGATCTGGCGGGGCTCGCCTGGAGTGAGTCCATGTGCGAGCTGCTCGGCGTACCTCGGCAAGTCCTGCCGCAAATCGTCTCGAGCGCCGAGATCGTGGGGACGACCCGCGGCGTGCGCGGCCTGCCGGACGGCATACCAATCGCCGGAATTGCCGGAGATCAGCACGCGGCGCTGTTCGGCCAGGGCTGCCTGGCCGCGGGCGACGCGAAGTGCACCTATGGCACTGGAGCATTTTTACTCGTCAACGTCGGCTCGAAGCCGATACCGAGTCGTTTTGGTCTGCTCTCGACGCTGGGCTTTCAGGTCGGAGGTGAGGTGACGTATGCGCTCGAGGGCAGCGTATTCATCGCGGGTGCGGCGGTTCAATGGTTGCGCGATGGCCTCGGCGTCGTCGGCTCCGCCCAAGAGATTGAAAAGCTCGCGCGCAGCGTTCCCGACAGCGGAGGCGTGAGCTTCGTGCCTGCGCTGTCCGGCCTCGGTGCGCCGTATTGGGACGCGGATGCGCGCGGCTTGATCTCGGGTATTACGCGCGGAACTACACGCGCACACTTGGCAAGAGCCACGCTCGACGCCATTGCTTTATCAGTGAACGACCTCGTTCAAGCCATGCGTGACGACTTGGGTCGCCCCATCGAGCGGTTGCGGGTCGACGGCGGCGCCGCCGACAACGACCTGCTGATGGAGCTTCAGGCGGGCCTCTCGGGCCTGACGGTCGAGCGACCAGTCGATCTGGAGTCCACCGCCCGCGGCGCGGCCATGTTGGCCGGCCTTGGAGCCGGTATTTATGCGCACCCGGCGGAAGCCGCAAAAATCGTCAAGCTGAACCGGGCTTTCCCTGCCAACATGAGGGACGAAGAACGTGCTTCTCGGCTCACCGCTTGGCAAGACGCCGTGGGGCGGGCTCGCTCGCGGCCTCTCAAGTCGTGACGAGCCGGGTCGAAAGCGAAAGGATTAGAATCGATGTCGGACTCGGACAAAGGCGGTGCTGGAGCGGGACAGCCGCCGCGCGACGTCCCTATCGATTGGGAGGCGCTCGAAGACGCGTTCGAAAACAACGCTCCCGAGGTGCACAGCTACCTGCACCTCTCGACGGGTGAGGTGCTGCGCGTGGTCGACGGCATCGCCGATCCCGAGATGCATCAGCGCATCGCCTCCGACGGCGGTTACCTGCGCATCGAGCCCGTCAGCTCGCGCGAGCAATACCGCTGGATGGAACGGTTCATCCCCATGGTGGAGGACAAACCGTTGTCCGCCCTGCTGGTGCAGGCCATCGACGGCAAGGGCGCATTCCGGCGTTTCAAAGACGTGCTGATGAGCCACGGCGCCGAACGCGAGCGCTGGTTCGCCTTCCGCAGCGAGCGGCTACGGGTGTTCATGGAAGCGTGGTTGGCCGCCCACGCCTTGAAGCCCGCACCACGCGTGGTTTGGCCCGCCGACGCCAAAGACCAGCGCGAGGGCGACGTCGCGGTGCCGCCAGAGGCCGCTGCTCGCCGCGGTCGCAGCATCGATTCGCTGCGCAAGCAGCTGCACGACCTGGTCGAGACCTTGAGCGTGCGCGATTTGGACAAGGTCACGGCCTTCGCGGAATTCGTGAAGGCACGCCGCGCGGCGCGCGGGTTCCCTCCGCGCGAAGGCGCCGCCGACAGCGCATCGCTCGAGAGCGACGCCAATGCTTCGCCTGCGCCGTTGCCCCCGCCCGCCGCCACCGAGGCCACCGTCACCGAGCCCACGGGTGCAACTGACGACGAGGCTACGCCCTCGTCGCGCAAGCGCCCGGCCGCACGCTGAAAAGGTTTTTATCTCACTTCTGCTGCACTAGCGTAGCCGGCGATGCGTACGCTCCGTCGCCTCGCCGTCGTCGCCGCCTTGGCGAGCTCGTGCGGCTTTTCGCTGCCCGCTCGGGCGGAGCCGGTCGTGCTCGACCGCGTGGTAGTGCGCTTCTACGCGCCCGAGACGGGCGGCGTGGAACGCCCACGCTTCATCTACGAGCGTCGCTTGGCGTTCGAAGCGCGGCTCGAGGCGCTGGCCGATCAAGATCGTGATCGCAGCGACGCCTACCGCGAGCGGCACGTCAGCGCCGCCCTCGAGCGGCACATCTCGGAGGTGCTGCTGGCCAGCCTGCGCATCGAGCCCGAACCTAGCGAAGCGGTGATGACTCGTCAGCTAGCGCTCGCGCGCAAGCTGATGAGCGATCGCGTCGGGGGCGATGAAGCGCTGGGCGAGGCACAGCGCGCCGAGGGCATCAGCAACGCCGAGCTGTCCGGCATCTTGCGCCGCCAAGCACGCGCCAGCTTGTACCTCGATCGCATGGTCGCGCCCATGCTGCGCCCGAGCGACGCCGAGCTGGAGGCCATTCAACGCAGCGCCCCCGCCGCGCTGCAGAACGAGCCCTTCGCGCGCGTCCGGCCGCTGCTTCTTCGCTGGTACGTCAGCCGACGCCTGGCTTCGGCCATGTCGTCGTTCTTTCAAGAAGCCCGCTCGCGGGTGACCATCACGCTGCTCTGAGCTCGAGCATGGGACACGGCCAAGGCGATCCGAAGAAGGTGGTAATAGCGGCGCTGCTCGGCAACGCCGGCATCGCGCTCGCGAAATTCGTGGCCGCGTTCTTGTCGGGTAGCGCCACCATGCTCGCAGAAGCGGTGCACTCCGTCGCCGACACGGCCAACCAGGCATTCTTGCTGGTGGGCATGAGGCTCTCGGACCAAAGCTTGCCCGAGCGTTACCCGCTGGGGCGCAGCAAAGAGGCCTACTTTTGGGCCTTCATCGTGTCTTTGTTTCTGTTCTTCCTGGGCGGCGTGTTCGCCGTCTACGAAGGCGTGCACAAGCTCATGGCCCCGCCCGAGGCGCCGGGCTCGCAGATCGCGCCGATGGTCGTGCTGGGTATCTCGCTGGTCATGGAAGGCATGAGCTTCAGCGTCGCCTTCCGCGAGTTCAACAAGTCGCGCGGCAAGAAGAGCTTTCTCAAGGCGCTGTTCGACAGCCGAGACCCCACCATCCCCGTGGTGCTGCTCGAGGACAGCGGCGCCGTGTTCGGCTTGATGTTCGCATTCCTGGCCGTGGTCGTGACCAGCGTCACCGTCAACTCGCGCTTCGACGGCATCGGCTCGATCGCCATCGGCACCCTTTTGTGCGTCATCGGCGTGGCCTTGGCGAAAGATACGCGCAGCCTGCTCATCGGAGAAGGCATCACGGCCGAGATGCGCGAGCGCGTGCTCGAGGTAGCCGCTCAAGCGCCGTCGGTGTTGGAGGTCCGCCAGCTGCTCAGCCTACACCTGGGCCCCAACGCCGTGCTCTTGGCCCTCAAAGTGCGCTTCAAGCCCGAGCTCGGCCTGAAAGAGCTGGAACAAGCCATCAACGAGCTTGAGCAACGTATCCGCGCTGCGCTGCCCCAAATGAAGAAAATCTTCGTCGAGCCCGACAGCCAATACGACGCGCGCCTCGACCCCGAAGCCGCGCACTGAACCGGCGTTGTACGCGGCGTAGCGAGCCGAGATTTCACAGGAAGATCGAAAGATCGGAAGGCCAGCAGGGGGCGCCACAGCGAAGCGGAGCTCGCGTCACTTCGTTCGCCGCCGTATCGGCGCGGACCGGCTCGATCCGTCCGTAGCCGCGCGAGGCCTTTGGGCACCGCAAGCAGTGTTGCGTCTCGAACCCCAAAAAATCTCGCTTCCACCCTTCCGATCTTCCTGTGACCCTCTGGGTCCGTCCGCGGCGTAGCGAGCCGAGATTTTCACAGGAAGATCGAAAGAACGGAAGGCCAGCAGGGGGCGCCGCAGCGAAACGGAGCTCGCGTCACTTCGTTCGCCGCCGTAACGGCTCGAGCCGTCCGTAACCGCGCGAAGCTTTGGGCACCGCAAGCGGTGTTGCGTCTCGAACCCCAAAAAATCTCGCTTCCACCCTTCCGATCTTCCTGTGACCCTCTGGGTCCGTCCGCGGCACGGACCGGCTCGAGCCGTCCGTAACCGCGCGAGGCTTTGGGCGCCGCAAGCGGTGTTGCGTCTCGAACTGGCGCGACTACCACTTTACGTTGACGACGGGGGGCTGCAGCTCGGCTTCGGCGTGCGAGAGGGGCAGGGTCACTTTGACGGAGATGGAGCCGTGCTTGAGCTCTTTCAGGTCGAGCCCCTCGACTTTGGTCAAGTCGGCCACGGGTACGATCTGATCGGGGCGCAACGCGCGCACGATTTCCGGCGGACCGGCGACGAGCACGTCGACCGTGCGCGGCGAAACGCTGCCGCCCGGCACGCCCAACACCTCGACGGGCCGATTTTCGAAGCGCACCTCGCTCACCCGCCGCGCTACCGAGACCGACACCTGCGCCGCTTGTGGCCCCAGGTAACGCACGCGCTGCGGCGGCGAGTCGATGCCCAGCCGCCGCTTGTGTACACCTTCGCTCAAGCCGGAGACGTCGAAGGCGGAGAGCCGCGCGAACTGCAGCACCTCGATGGCGCTGATCGGACCGCTGACCGTCACCGTCTTCGGCTCGACCTCGGGCTCGCCCTTGACCACGTAGCCGTCGGCGGGTTGCCCGGTGATGGCCGCTTGGATCGGAATCTGCCGGGTCGCCACGTCTTCCCAAGTCAGCTCGATGCTCGACGGATCGATGATGGTGATCTTGGTTTCGGGCGGGAGCGTGAACATGCTCTCGTCGAACACGACCGATTCGCGGCGCCCGTCGCGGAGGTCGATCTCGACGGGGGGAATACCGGCTTGCAGCAGGTTGTCGATGGCGCGCGCGCTGCCTTGTAGCGTGACGTGAATGCTGGCCGGGATGGGCGTCATCAGCTCACGCTCGGACGCGGTTTGCGGCAAGCGCATGACGAGCGCCACCGGGACCGTGCGCTGCTGCTCTTCTTCTTGGCCGTGCACGAAGGCGAACAGCCCGAGCGCGAACGCCATGGCCAACGCTTTCAAGCCGAGGTTCTCGGTCAGAGAGTCGCGCACGAAGGCGAGCAAGCTTGCGAAAAACGTGCGCAACAAGCTAGCTGTCTCCGTGCGAATCGCGATCGCCCGAGGGGGGCGGCGCGGCCGCTTCGCTGCTGGTGGTGACGGGGGTGCGCAGGGGCGCGCCTTGGCTGATGGGGTGCGAAACGCGTAGCGGCGCAGACGCGGGCGGCGCGGACGGTGTCCCGGCGGGGCCGCTGGTGCGGAGCGGCGGCGGCGGCTCGCTCTTGGCTCGCACCACCAGCGTCTCTGGCTCCGCGGCGATCAAGCTGATGCGCGGCGGCAGCAGCTCGGGCTGGCTGTCGCGAGCTTCACGACGGCTGGGGGGCGCCTCCAGCTCGGGGGCGGGCGGCGGCTTGGACAGCGTCTCGGGCGGCGCGGTCTCGCGCACGGTCTTGTTGCGACGCGATTTCTTGCGGACCTTCGGGCTGAAGATGGCGTCCAGCATGGTGCGCAGCTTGGGGCCATCCAGGTTGCTGGCGATGTTACCGTTGAAACAAAAACTGATGGTTCCGCGCTCTTCGCTGACGATGACCACCACCGCGTCCGTTTCTTCGGTGATGCCCAGCGCGGCGCGGTGGCGGGAACCAAAGCTGTCGTCGACGACGCGCCCTTCGGGCATGGGGAAGAAGACGCCGGCCTTGGCCACGCGCAGGTTGCGAATCACCACCGAGCCGTCGTGCAGCTTGTTCATGCTCTCGGGCAGGAACAGCGCCACGAGCAGCTCTCGCGTCACCTGGGCGTCGAGGGTGTGCCCTTTGTGGACGCCCACGAACTCGTCCAAGTTCGCGTCTTGCTCGAAGGTGATGAGCGCGCCGATGCGGTGGCGAGCCAGCTCGGTCGCGGCCTCCACCACTTCGTCGATGACCTTGGTTTCTTGGGCGCGCACCAGGCTGCCGAACCAGGCGCGGCTGCCCACGCGCTGCAGGCCGCGGCGGATGTCGCTCTGGAACACCACGACCACGATCAGCAACATGCTGGAGATCAGCGCGCCCATCACGCTGATGACCGTCACGAGCCGCAGGTACTGGGCCACCAAGTACAGCAAGAACACGAACGAGAGGCCGAGCCCCACCTGCATGGCGCGCGTACCCCGCAGCACGAGCAGCGCGCGGTAGGCCAGGTAATAGACCAAGAAGACGTCGAGCGCGTCTTTGGCCAGCAGGAGCGGAGTGCGACCCTCCCAATAGGCGCGCACGGCTTCAAACATGAGTCACCTCGGGCGCGGCCGGGTGGCGTAGCCGTTCGGCCACCGAGAGAGCTTGGCGCACGGCTCGAACGTCGTGCACGCGCAGCACGTCCGCCCCCTGCGCGGCGCACCACAAGCAGGCGGCGATAGTACCCCCCAAGCGCTCTTCCGGCCCTACGTCGTCGACGGCGCGGATGAAAGACTTGCGACTTGGCCCAACCACGAGCGGGACCCCCAAGTCTCGCAGCTCGCCCAGGCGCCGCAGCAGCTCGAACGACTGCTGGGCGTTCTTGCCGAAGCCGATGCCGGGGTCGAACCACACGCGCTCGCGCGGCATTCCGGCCGCGACGGCGCGATCGCGCGCCTCGGACCATTCGCGCCGCACGTCCGTCACCACGTCTTCGTAGGCGTCGTCGGGGTAGTCCGAAAAGCCAGCCATCGAGCCGAGCGCGCCGCGAGTGTGCATCAAGATGAGCGTCGCTCCGGCTCGAGCGGTGACGCGGGCCAGGTCGGAGTCGGCCAGGCATGACACGTCATTCACCAGCAGCGCACCGATTGCGAGCATGCGCTCGGCCACGAGAGGGCTCGTGGTGTCGACCGACACCTGAAGCTTTGCGCTCGCTACCGCGCGCGCCACCGCGGGCTCGATGCGGGCGATCTGCTCTTCGGGCGCCACCGCCTCGGCGCCGGGGCGCGATGATTCACCGCCAATGTCGGCAATTTCTGCGCCTTCGTCGCGGAGCTGATCGACGCGAGCGACGGCCGCCGCCTGGCTTTCGCTCCGCCCTGCTCGATAAAATGAGTCTGGCGTCGCGTTGACGACACCCATGAGCAAGGCTCGCCGCCTGCTCTGGACGGACCCAATCTGAGCCGAGAGCGCACCCACCCCTTGCGGGTAGCAAGATGCGGGCCACTCCGCAAGGTTTACGCGATATTATTGCGTTTGCACGTCGCTCACGAGGCCCTTCACGGTCCACTCCCGTAGCCACTCGCCAATGCTCGCGCCGAGCTCCTGCTCGGCTTCGGGGCTGGTGGCGCTCAGCTCTGCCGCGGCGCCTAGCGGTTTGCCGGCGGCGAGCGCGCTCAAGAACGTGAAGGCGACACCGCTCACCGGCATGTCCCAGAGCCGAAGCTCTCGCCGGTAGACGACCAAATGCTGCGGCGCCGGTTCGGGGATGGCCACCGGCTCGTCATCCGCGGCGCGCAGCTTGCGGCGCAAATCGGCGACCGGGTAGCGCACCGCGAGCAGCCGCACGGCCGGCGCGATGACCAGGCGAGCGCCTTCGAAGGTGTCTTCGGGGATCTGGGCTAGGCGCTCGGGCGCGAGAGGCGGGGCGTCGGGGGCGTCGAATACTTCGATATATGCGAGCTCCAGCCGCGCCATGTCGAGGCAAAGCGCCTGGTGTGAAAGCCAGCTCGCCCGCGCGATCAGCTCGGGGAGCCCGGCGCCCAAATCGCGTAGGGTGTAGCTGTTGGGAGGCACCTCCTTCAGGTACTGCTCGACGAGCTTCTCCCACTCTGCCTGCCCTAAAATACCGCCCAAGCCTGGAAAGTCTTCGACGAGCGAGCTGGTGTGGCGCCACCAAAACTGCTCGCGGTAGATTTCGAGCTGTTCGACCGGTGACACGCGGTCGTTGCCCGCAATGTGCTCGAGCGCGAAGGCTCGCAGCTGTGGCTCGCGCTCCAGCAAACCGCCGTGACGGAGCGCCCGCGCCATGCCGCGTTGCAGCTCGGACAAGACGTCGCTCATCCCACGGCCTCGTTGGCGGCCGACTCGCGCGGCCCGCCTTGCTGCCAAACCGTCGCATCTTGCCGCTGGGGCGCGGCCGGGGTGGCCTTCCCGGTCGAGGGCTGGCTACCACCGCCGCGACGGGCCAGGCCCTCGTCGCGGGCGGCCCGAGCCCGCTCGGCCTCGGCCAGCAGCACGGCCAGCTCGGGGATCTCGTCGTCCCACTCGATCAGCGTCGAGATGGGGCCAGCCAGGGCGATGGTCTGCCGGTACAGCTCCAGCACGTCTTCGCTCACCGAGCCGCGGTGGGTGTCGATGATGTATTTGCCGAGGTTCGTGTGGCCGGCCAGGTGAATCTGCAAGATTCGTCGATGCGGCACCGAACGCACGAACTCTTGGGCGTCGAAGCCGTGGTTGAACGCGGACACGTAGACGTTGTTCACGTCGAACAAGAGGCCGATATCGGCGCGCTCGGCCACCTCCGCAATGAACTCCCACTCACTCAGCGTGCTGGAGCGGTACGTGAGGTAGCTCGAGGTGTTTTCCAGCGCGAACGGGACCTCCAAGAAATCCTGAATCATGCGCGCCCGCTCGGCCGTCCTGCGCACGGCTGCTTGCGTGTAAGGGATCGGCAATAAGTCGTGCAGGTGCGCCCCGCCGGCGCCGCACCAGCAGAAGTGGTCGCTCACCCACGGCGTCTTCGTGCGCCGCACCAGCTGCTTGAGCTGCGAAAGGTAAGCTCGGTCGGGCTCTTCGGGCCCGGCAATGCCCAGCGATACTCCGTGCTGCACCACGCGGTAATGCTCCAGCACGCGGTCCAAGTGGTAGAGCGGCTTGCCGCCACCGACCATGAAATTCTCGCTGATGATCTCGAAGAAATCGACCGGCGGCTGCTCCGCCAAAATGGCCGCGTAGTGCGGCACCCGTAGCCCCACGCCAACGCCGAGCTCAGGCACCATCAAGGGAAAGCTCTCATCGTCGACCCGAGCGAGGGCGACAAACGGTTTGCTGGGTCAACGAAGCTCACGAGGTAGTCACTTCAGGCGTCGCCGCGTGGGGCGAGGCTCGGAATTTACAACGGACGAGGGGGCGGCGCGTGCCGCCCCCACCAGGAAAGGCCTAGAACGCAGTGGCTGCCCAATGAGCGGCGCTCTAGGTGTGCTCACCGACGCGTCGACTCAGCCCTTGGGGCAGTGGCCGTTACAGCCGCCTTGGCCCTTGCACTCGTTCTTGCCGGCGCACGCGTTGGCGTCCGTCTTGCAGTCGCCCTTGCCCTTGCACTCGTTTTTGCCCTTGCAGCACTCCTTGGCGCCAGCCGCGTCAGCGGCCGGAGCGGCGCCATCGGCCGCGGGAGCGGCTTCGTCGGCGGCGGGAGCGGCGGGCGCGTCCGCCGCGGGCGCTTCGGGCGCGGGCGTGCCGCCGCCACAGGCCGCGAGCGCACCGACCATCAAACCAGCAGACGCCGCAGACAGGATCGATTTCGAAAGACTAAAAGCCATTGCCACTCCTCTTACAAATTGGGGTTGATTGCTGAGACGGCTAAACCGTCAACGACTGACGGTGTTCGCTTGCAGGCAGACTATGCGTGCGGGCCCCGTCCGGTTTCAGCGGGCGGAACTTTACCTGCTAGGCTTGCCCGGGCGCTAATTAAGAGCAGGCGAGCCCGGTCGTGAAACCTCGTTGACCCAGCAAGCCGTTCGCCTCTCCAAGTACGCCCCGCAGACGCACCTGGATCGATTGGGAGTTCCGATGTGGACAAAAGCCTCTGACGTTCGAGTTTTCACGGAGCGGCGCGCCAAGCTCTCCGCACGGTTGACCGGGCCCGCGCTGCTGGTCGCGGGGCAATCCCGGCCGCGCAACTTTCAGCACAATCGCTTCCCTTTCCGGGCCGAGAGTCACTTCTTGTACCTCGTCGGCCGCTCGATCGAGAGCGCGGCGCTGCGGGTGACACCGTCTGGCTCCACGCTGTATGCGCCGCCGGCCGACCCCGAGGCCGAGCTGTGGACCGGTCCCATGGCCACGCTCGAAGATTTGTCGAACGAGCTGGGTCTCGAGGTCCGCCCGCTCGACGAGCTGCGCGGCGCGGCCGACATCGCCGCCTTGCCACCGCAAGACTTGGAGACCGCGCTGTGGCTGTCCGAGCTGTTGGATCGCGATTTGGAGCCGGGGGGCGGGGTCGAGCTCGAAGGCCGCGACGTGGAGCTGGCCGAGGCGATGATCGCGCTCCGGCTCAGCCACGACGCGCCCGCCATCGCCCAGCTGCGCGAAGCCGCGCAGGTGACGTACCTGGCTCACCTGGCCGGCATGCGGGCAACGCGTCCGGGCCGCCGCGAGGCGGGCGTGCGCGCGGCCATGGAAGCGGAGATCACGGCGGCAGGCTGCAACACCGCTTACGGGTCGATCGTCACGGTGCACGGCGAGGTGCTGCACAACGAGCGGCACGACGGCCTGCTGGGCGAAGCAGATTTACTGCTGGCCGACGTGGGCGCGGAGACGCCAGAAGGCTTCGCCGGCGACGTCACGCGCGTTTGGCCGGTGGCGGGGCGCTTTTCGGCGACGCAGCGCGCCGCCTACGAGGTCGTGCTCGCGTCGCAGCTCGCCGCCATCGCCGCGGTCAAGCCTGGCGTGCGCTACCTGGACGTGCACCGCGCGGCTGGCCTCTCGCTCGTGGAGGGGCTGATTGGCCTGGGCATCTTGCGCGGCAGCGCCGCTGATCTCTACGCGCGCGGCGCGGCGGCGCTGTTCTTCCCTCACGGCGTCGGGCACCTGTTGGGCATCGACGTGCACGACATGGAAGACTTGGGCGATCGCGCGGGCTACGCGCCGGGCCGCACGCGCGAAAGCGCCCCGGGCGACCGCTACCTGCGGCTGGACCGTGATTTGCAGCCCGGCATGTGCGTCACCATCGAGCCCGGCTTCTATCAGATCCCGCGCATCCTCACGCGCGCCGACGAGGTGGGGGAGCTCGAAAGCGCGCTCGACCGCGCCAAGCTCGCTCGCTTCGCCGACGTTCGCGGCATCCGCATCGAAGACGACGTGCTCGTCACCGACACTGGAGCCGAGGTCCTCAGCGCCGCCATCCCGAAATCGATCGCCGACGTCCAAGACGCCATGCTGGCCTGAGCTCCTCGGGGGGGGAGGCCGTTGTTTGTGTTGGGGCTGCCCAGCTGGGCAGCCCGTAACTGGGCCTACCCGATCAAATCGCTGCGCGGTCGAGGCGGGCTTCGGCCTCCAGCACGGCGTCGCGCAGGGCGGGGTCGACGGGGGCGGTCGTGGCGACCACGTCTTCGGCGGAGGCCCCGGCGGCGATGGCCGTGCGAGCCTCGGCCGAGCCGGTGAGCAAGTCGAAAGCGGGGATGGTGGCTTCGAACTCGTAGGGCGTGGTGCGGAACGCAAAGGCTTCGGGCGCCTGCGCGCGCGCGAGCGTGATGAGGGTCAGGTACGTGGCGACGGGGCGGAACAGCGCCGGGTTGGTGACGTGAAGCATCACGCCGTTGCAGCGCTCGAAGGCGTACTTCTCGAAGGTGGGCTTGAACGTGACGGGGCGCACCAAGACGCCCGGCGTGCCCGCTTCGGAAAGGGCCTGAGCCAGCGCGGGACCGTCCAGGAACGGCGCGCCCACCAGCTGAAACGGCGCCGTGGTGCCGCGGCCCTCCGAGAGGTTGGTGCCTTCGAGCAAGCAGCCACCGGGGTAAACCAGCGCGGTCTCCAGCGTTGGCATGTTGGGCGAAGGCATGATGAAAGGCCGCCCCCAAGCCTCGGCCGTACGTTGCCTCTCCCAACCGAGCACACGCGCCACCGACAGCGCGCCTTCGGGGCCGAGGGCGTGGCCGTCGCGCTCGAAGACCTGCGCCAACATTTCGCCGAGCGTGAGGCCGTGCCGAATCGGGAACGGCTCGAGGCCGACGAACGACAAGAAGCCATCGCGTTGCGGGGCACCTTCCAGGCTCGCCGGGTCGCCGGAGATGGGGTTGGCGCGATCGAGCACGACGGTGTGGATGCCTTTGGCCGCCGCCGCGCGCGCGGCGAGCAGGGCGGTCCAAACGTACGTGTAGTAGCGGCTGCCCACGTCGGCCAGATCGATGACCAGCAGCTGAACGCCTTCGAGCTCGTCCGCGCTGGGTGACAACCGCTCTTTGCTGTCGCCATACAGGCTGACGATGCGGGGGCCGTGGGCGCCTTCGCCGCCGGCCGGCGGGGCTCCGTCTTTGACTGGCTCCTCTGCTTGCGCGTCCGCGAACAAGCCGTGCTCGGGGGTGAAAATGATTTGCGGGCTGGCGCCCAGCTCTTCGAGCACGGTGAGCAGGTGTCGACCCCGGCGATCTATGGCCGCGGCGTGGGTGAGCACGGCGAGCCGCTCTCCCCGCAGACGGCGGCGGAGGTTTCCGATCTGGGCGCTGTACAGTTGGTCGAGGCCGGCGAGCATGAGAGACCGTATATCTCGATCCAGCCGGGCCGGATCAAGCGAGCGGGCGGGGGCCGGGCAATGAAGTCATTGCGGGGTATGGGGCACTGGTGTAACTTTTTTGCACAGTGCGCCGAGTTTTGGTGGTCGATGACGAGGAAAACTTGCGAGTGGTGCTGCGCACCTTGTTGCGGCGCCACGGCTACGAGGTCGAAACCGCGTCCAGCGGCGAAGAGGCGCTGGGCATGGTCGACTCGTTCGGACCCGACGTCGTCTTGACCGACGTGCGCATGCCCAAAATGGGCGGGCTCGATTTGTTGTCGACGCTCAAGGCCAAAGGCAACGAAGCGACGGTCATCGTCATGAGCGCCTACGGCAACATGGACCTCGCGCTCGACGCCATGAAAGCCGGCGCGTACGACTACGTTCAGAAGCCCTTCAAGCCCGACGAGGTCGTGCTGGCGCTGCGTAAGGCCGAAGAGCGCGAGCTGCTGCGGCGCGAGAACCGCGCGCTCCGCGACGAGATCCGCAAGGAGCATCGCTTCGAGGACATCTTGGCCAAGAGCGCCCGGATGCAGGACATCTTCCGTACCATCACCAAAATCGCCGAGTACAAGACGACGGTCTTGGTGACGGGTGAGAGCGGCGTGGGCAAGGAGCTGGTCGCGCGCGCCATTCATCGCCGCAGCTCGCGCCGCGGCGGCCCCTTCGTGGCCGTCAACTGCGGCGCCATTCCCGAGAACCTGCTGGAGAGCGAGCTGTTCGGGCACAAGAAGGGCGCCTTCACCGACGCCGTGCACGATCGGCGAGGGCTGTTCGAAGAAGCCACCGAAGGTACGCTATTTCTCGACGAAATCGGCGAGCTGCCGCTGGGCCTCCAGGTGAAGCTGCTGCGCGTGCTCGAGGACGAAAAGATTCGGCGCGTCGGCGACACGCGCGATCTGCAAGTCGACGTACGAATCATCACCGCGACCCACCGCGATCTGCACGCCGAGACGAAGGCCGGGCGCTTCCGCGAAGACTTGTTCTATCGCCTGAACGTGCTGCCCATTCATTGTCCGCCGCTGCGCGAGCGGCGCAACGACATTCCGCTGCTCATCGATCATTTCGTGGCCAAGAACAACACGCGCCTAGGCACGTCGATTCGCGGGCTGGACACCGAGACGCGGCGGCTCTTGTACGAGTACAGCTGGCCGGGCAACGTGCGCGAGCTCGAGAACACCATCGAGCGGGCCATGGTGCTGTCGGAAGGCGAGCAGATCGTCGCGGCCGACCTGCCCGAGCGCATCCGCGAGGCGCGCGATCCGGTGCAGGTACAGCTGGCCAGCGGTGAGCTCTCCGTCAAAAAGACCACGCGTATCATCGAAGAGATCCTGATCCGCCGCGCGCTGCAGAAGACCAAGGGCAACCGCACCCGCGCGGCCGAGGTGCTCGAAATTTCGCACCGGGCTTTGCTGTACAAGATCAAAGACTACCAAATTACGGATTTGTAGCTTGCGAGCGGATTTGTAAGGCCCGCCGGAACCGAACAAAAACTCGCTGATTTTCGCCAGCCTGTTGTTTCGGTCTCGCTCTAGCGATTAGGATGCCGGCCATGAAGCGCGTAGTTTTGGGTGCTTTCGTTGTAGGTCTGATGACGGCGTGTGGCCCGAGCATGGAAGCCGATCACGTCAAGACGCCGGACGAGCTGATCGCCGAGCAAGAAGCGGCCGGCGCCGAGCAGATGAGGAATCAGAAAGACAGCTCCGACTACGCCGACACCACCGGCACCACCGACGAAGACAAGCGCCGCGGTTGGGACACGAAGCAAGCTGGTATCGAGCTACACCGCGCCTCGCACTCGGCCGAGAGCTGCCCCGAGTCGGTTCAAGAGAAGACGGCGAAGGGCAAGCCGCCCGCGCTCGGCAAAGCCACGCTGGCGTTGACGTTCGCGAACGACGGCCACGTGAAGTCGGCCACCATCAGCGATCCGTTCGGAGAAGACACGAACATCGGCAAATGCGTGCTGCGCGCCATGAAGGCCATCATCGTTCCCGCCTACCAAGGTGATGAGCAGGTCGTAAATTGGGAGGTGGACCTGAGCGGCGGCAAGAAGTCCGGCCCCGTTGGCGGCGAAAAGCCCGAAGAAGAAGCCGAGAAGAAGTAGCTCGGTTTCCGCTCGACGCGGCCGGCCGTCCATGGAAGAACGGCCCACCGTGTCGGAAAACGACCAGATTTTCGACCCCGCGCTGCGCGCGGCCAACTTGGCCCTCTCGGGGCGCAAGCGCCGCGAGGTCAGCCGCATCGCCTCGATCGAGCTGCGCTTCACCGATGCGCGCAGCGGAGCCTGGGAAGCCCTGGCCATGATCTCGGTGGGCGTCGCCACCGTGCTCTGCGTCATCGGCGTCTGGTTTCTCTGAGCCGCCGCGCTCGCTCGGCTCACGGTCGACGGGCCCGTGGTCGACGGGCCTGCGCTGGAGCTAGCGGAAGCGGGCTTTGCCTTTGGCTTCCCACCACTCCCGGTAGCGGCTCTGGGCCTTTTGGCGCTCCGCCGCCGGCAGATCGTCGTAGTAGCCGAAGTATTCTTTGGTCGTCGACTTGAGCTCGTCGCCCGCGGCGCGGCGGATGTCCGCCGACTCGTGCAAGAGCGCGTCGATCAACCATTCGATGCGGTGCCGCCCCGAGTTGTGGCGCCACCATTCTTCCCAGGCCGCAGCCGAGGAGCCGAAGTCCTGACGCGCGAGCACGACCAGAGCCCACTTGGCCGAGCGCACGATGTCGCTCGAGCGATCGTCGAGCAAGCGGAGCACGGTCGGAATCGCGCGGCCGTCCCGCAGATCTGCCACCGCTTCGATCAAGGCGTGCCGCTGCTCTTCGGGTCGTGACGAATCAGCCAGCAGCTCGGCCAGGCCGATTTGGATCATCGAGCGCGCTTCGGCGTGGGCTTGCATCAGCCGGCCTGCCGCGAGCGCTGCGCGCCGCACCTCTTGTGCTTCGTCGACGAAGCGTCGCACGATGGCGCGCGCTGCGTCCTCGTTCGGCATTTCGCCCAGCAGGCGAGTCGCCCAAGCGCGCACGTTCGGATCGCTGTCGGCGCTGCGGACCACCAAGACCGACGCCGCCTTCACCCCGATGCGGGCCAGCGTGCGCAGCACCGGGCCGCACTCCGAAGCGCGCGACGGCGCGTTGCCGACGCCTCGCCGGAGCTCGGCCGTGATCGGCCCGGGGAAAGAGCCGGCCAACACCGCCACCGCCGGCTCTCCGAGCTGCACCAGCTTGTCGCCGGCCGAGGAGCTACCGGCCAACAGCTGCTCCAAGAGCGCCTGGCAGTCGTTGGCGAGGTCGACGATCACCGTCGGCAGCCTGAGCTCGGCGGAGCTCTTGGCCATGGCCAACGGCCGCGCGCTGTGCGCGAGCGAGCGCGACGCCGGGGCGAGTGGAACGCCGTCGCTGTCGGGCGGGAAATCCAGCTCGTCGTCTAGGGCGGCGGCGCCGACCGAGATCTCGGGCGCTTCGGGCGACGCCGGGGCCGCGAGCGGGGGCTCGGACAAAGCCGCGTCATTGGCCAAGACGGCGGGCTCGGGCGCGGGGGTGGGCTCGGGGGGCGGTTGTGAAGCGCGGTCGCCGGGCTCGGCCACGAGCTCCAGCTTGCGAGTGCTCTGGGCGCCGACTCCGGGCTGCGTCCCGCGCTCCCGGTTTTGAAAGCTGAAGTCCCAGCCCTCCTCGGGCGGCTCGACCGTGGAGAGCGGCGGCTGGGAGACGCGCGCAGGCGGCGCGAACGAAGCTTGGGAAGGCGTTTTGGAGCGGCGCAGCGAGCCGATCGAAATGACGGGCCGCATCAGGCTGCTCGATTTCGACACGGGCGGCGGCATCGAGCTGACGATGGGCGGCGGCATCGAGCTGGGCGCGGGAATCGAGCTGGAAATCGGCGCCGGCATCGAGCTGTGAAGCGGCGCGGGAACGGAGCTGGGAGGCGCCGGAGTCGAAGCCGCGCGCAGCTCGTCGACGCCGAGCGCGGAGGCCAGGGTGGCGGCGCGCTCCTCGGGGCGAGGTAGGGGTGCGCTCTTGGGCCGCGTCGGCGCGCGCGGCGGCAGCGAGGTCGCCCCTTGCTTGCGCTTTCTGATCAGGTGCTCGAGCGCGTTCGATACGACCTGCGCGAACGAAATCACCTGACCCACGTTGTCCAACTGCACGTCCTGGTGTCCGTGATCTCCGTACAGCACCAGCACCGCGCGCTTACGCACGTGAATCGGTAGCATCAGCACCTGCGGTCCGGGGCGGCGCTCCAGATCTCGCGCGAGCGCGCCGTCGAGACCGCCGGCGCCCAGCCTGAGCAGCGAGAAGCGGTCGGAGGCGGCCGCGCGCGACATGGCGCTCGGCAAATCGAGGGGGATGCCTAGCGACAGCACGCGCGCGCGGGGCGCGCCCGCGCCGGCTGCGTCGCGTCCCTCGGCCAAGTCGCCATGAATCGCGAAGAGCGCCGTGTACTCGAAGTACTGCGACGCAAAGTCGAAGAAGGCGCGTAGCACCCCGTCGGTGTCTTCGGCCTCCAGCAGATCGCGCTCGGCCATGGCGGGCGTGTACGGACCCAGGCGCCGCGGCTTCGGCGCTTTGCGGGCCAACGTCCTCAGATCGACCTGCGCGCGCGGCACGGCGTCGGTGCGCGGGCGCGCCGCTGGCTCGGGCGCCGCTTCGGCGACGGCGGGGGCCGGCGGGGTAGGAGGGTTGGGAGGCCCTGGCGCCACGCTCGGATTCGGATCGGGGCGTCCGGCCAGCTTGGCCAGGATGCGCTCGCTGCGTTGCTCGAGCGAAAGCCCGTAGTCGCGGGCCAGCGCCTGCTGAATGCGTACGCCGAGGGCGATGCTCTGCTCGATGCGCAGACCGAGCGAAAAGCTCAGGTCGCTCTCTACCTCGTTCGGTAGTGGCTCGCTCACCGCGACGAGCAGGGCGTCGCCCCGTTGCTCGAGCGGGTACAGCACGAAGCGGCGGGCCAAATCCTTCGGCACGAGCCGCAGCACCTCGTTGCTGGACGCGGGCAGCTCACCGGCCGGAGCGGCGCCCACCTCGTAGCTCTCCGCCAGCAGGCGCGTGAGGTCTGCCTCGCTCACAGCAGAAAGCTCGAGCAAGTTCGTAACGAGATCGCCGCCGTACATGGCTTGGCGCGCCAAGGCGTCCTCGACGTCGCGCACCGAGGCCACGTTATGCTTGACGATGCTCGAGCTCAGAGTCGGCATTGCCCTCGGATCAAAGATCTTCCTTACCCCGTCGGCCCCGACCTTGGGAAGTAACTGGCGGTAACGCCCAGCTTTCTTGGCCTGCTGCCGCGCCGCCCGGCGCCTTCTCGAGGGCCGCCCACGGCTCTGGGCCCGCGAGCCAGTGGCGGCCCGCCGCCTCGTTTCCGGCTCAAAGAGCGGGCGGCTCTACCGGTTCCCACTCGCAGATCGACGCGATGGTGTGCCAGCACGAGCGATCGACCCAGTCGCCCGGGTCGTCTTGGTAAGCACAGTGCTCGAAGCACTTGGCGGGGTTGCCCTCTCCGGGGCAATTCGTCTCGTAAGCGTTCGGCTGGCCGCCTCGCCAGTCCGCGTAGTCCCAGGCCTCGTCGTTGACCCACGCGTACGAGCCGACACCGGCCGTGGTGTCGGACAAGCCGTCGTAGGCGCCCAGCCAGTGCTCGCCGTCGTGTAGGTCGTGCGCGAAGTCGTTTTCTTCCGTCGAGGTCACGGTGAGCAGGTGGCCGCCCGTCACCCTGCACGCTTCGCGCGCGGCCTCGAAAGTGAGGAGCGTGGAGTTGACGCGGTAGCAGTGGCCGTTTTGCTCGTTCGTCACCGCGCCGTCGAGCATGTTGCAGCTCTCGATCACGGGAACCTCGACGGCTTGCCCGTCGCTGCCGCCGGCGCCGCCGCTCAGCGCGAAATCGGAGCCAGCGGAGCCGCCCGAGCCGCTGGCTGCGCTCGTGCCGCCGTTCGCTTCGGTGCCGCCGCCCGCTATCGGCGCCGGGGCGGAATCGGTTCCAGCCGTCGCGCTCGCAGAGCCGCCCGCGTTGGGGGTGGCGCCCGCCGAGATACTGCTGTTCGCCGCGAACAGCTCGTTGCTGCTCGGACCGGAGCAGGCGACGCTCGTCCAGCCACTGCTTGCCACGAGCGAGCACATCAGGGTGAAGGCGCGGGCGAAGCGAGGCGCAGTCATGACCGAGGTTGCTAGTAGTAGCCTGAACGTGGCCTCCAGCGATGACGCGGCCGCCGCGTTGCGATTAAAAAATCGACTTAACCTTGAAAAATTCCGGGGTCGAGGTAGCGGCGGTTGCAAGCGGTAGGGCGGGAAACTACCGTGGAGCACGATGACCGAGACCTTCCCGGAGACGGGCTCGGGCTCGGGCAAGTACCGGACCTTGTTCGAGCTCGGGCAGGGCGGCACGGCCAACGTGTCCGTCGCGGTGGCTCGGGGGCCCGAGGGCTTCAAGAAGCTGTTCGTGGTCAAGCAGCTGCGCAGCGTGTACGCGCAGGACCCGGAGTTTCGGGCCATGTTCATGACCGAGGCGCGGCTCTCGGCGCGCTTGAACCACCCGCACGTAGTCCAGGTGTACGAGGTGTTCGAGCAGGACGCGACGCCTACCATCCTCATGGAGTACATCGAGGGCCAGACGCTCGACGCCGTTTTGGCATCGGGGGCGCCGAAGCTGCCGCTCGAGCTGCACCTGCGCATTCTGGCCGACGTGCTGTCTGGCCTGCACTACTCGCACGAGCTGAGCGATTCCAAGCACGGGCCGCTCAACGTGGTGCACCGCGACGTCTCGCCGCACAACGTGATGGTCAGCTACGAAGGTGTCGTCAAGGTTCTGGATTTCGGCATCGCCAAGCTGGCCGGCTCCACCGTCGAGACCGAAGCCGGCGTCATCAAGGGTAAGCTCCGTTACATGCCGCCCGAGCAGATCGCGGGCGTGAGCGTCGATCGTCGCGCCGACGTGTTCGCGGTGGGCGTGATGCTGTGGGAGGCGCTCTCCGGCAGCAAGCTTTGGAAGGGGCTCTCGGACGCGACGATCATGAAGCGGGTGCTGAGCGGCGATATCCCGAAGCCCGAGAATCAAGCCTCACCCATCCCTGCCGACCTGCTGGCGATTTGCACGCGGGCGCTCGCGCCGGAGCGCGCCGAGCGCCATCAGACGGCCCTCGAGCTCGAGCTGGCGCTCGAAGAGTACCTAGCCAAGCGCTCGCACTACGTATCGGCGCGCGAGCTCGGTAAGTTTACGAGCGAGCGCTTCGCGGAGCATCGCCGCATGATCGCGCAGCGCATCGAGAGTGAGCTCGGCCGGGGCGAATCGTCGCGCCCTCCAGCTCGCGGCTCGCTCGCGCCGCGCAACGCCACGCCCTCTCGCACCGCCTACACCTCGTCGAACCGGGCCGAGAGCGAGCCCCCGCGCTCGAACCTTTGGATTTGGGCGCTCGCGTTCGTGGCCTTGGGGGTGGTGCTGCTGGCCTGGGGCATGCGCCGGCCGCCTCCGCACCTGCCCGCCCCCAGCGCGAACAGCCCGCCCCAAGCGGTGCCCTCTCGTCGCGTCAGCGTGTCGATCGAAGCGCGGCCAGAAGCCGCCAGCATTTGGATTGACGACGTCGCGGTCTCGAACCCGTACGTCGCCGAGCGAGCCTGGGACGGCGAGAGCCACCGCGTGCGCGTCTCGGCCCCGGGCTTTCTGCCTCAAGACGCCGACGTGCGCTTCGACGCGGACGTGCGCATGTTTCGCGCCCTCTCGCCCGCGCCGGACCAGGCGGATAGCGCGCGCCCCGCCGCTCCGGCCGTGGTCTCGGCGCAACCGCGCTTGGGCTCACGCGCCTCGGCGGCGCCCGCGCTCGGCAGCCCGAGCCACGGCGCGGCCCCGCTCCCCAGCGCGAGCGCGCAGGGCCCGAGCCCTGACTCTTGCGATCCGCCCTATTTCTACGCGGGCGGCATCAAACGCTTCAAGCCAGAGTGTTTGTGAGCGCGGCCGTGGCTCGGCGCCGTTTGCGTCACTAGCCTGGACGAAAAAAAGGCCCAGCTCGCGAGAGCCAGGCCCTTGTTCGTGCCACGAATCGGCGGCGATTAGCCGCGTTTCGTCAGCCCGAGATGCGCTTCACGAGATCGATGCACTTGTTGGAGTAGCCCCACTCGTTGTCGTACCAGCTGACGACCTTGACGAAGGTCTTGTCGAGCTGGATGCCAGCTTCGGCGTCGAACACCGACGTGCAGGTCTCGCCGACGAAGTCGGTGGAGACGACCTTGTCCTCGGTGTAGCCGAGGATGCCCTTCATCTTGCCTTCGGAGGCCGCTTTCATGGCCTTGCAGATGTCGCCGTACGAGGCTTCTTTGACGAGCTCGACCGTGAGGTCGACGACCGACACGTCGCTGGTCGGCACGCGGAAAGCCATGCCCGTCAGCTTGCCGTTCAGCTCCGGGATCACCTTGCCCACGGCCTTGGCCGCGCCCGTCGACGACGGGATGATGTTCTCGAGGATGCCGCGACCGCCGCGCCAATCCTTCTTGGACGGGCCGTCGACCGTCTTCTGCGTGGCGGTTGCCGCGTGCACGGTCGTCATCAGGCCGCGCTTGATGCCGAAGCTGTCGTTGAGCACCTTGGCGATCGGCGCGAGACAGTTGGTGGTGCACGAAGCGTTCGAGACGATGGCCTGACCGGCGTAGCTCTCGTCGTTCACGCCCATCACGAACATCGGGGTCTCGTCCTTGGACGGGGCCGACATCACGACCTTCTTGGCGCCCGCGGCCAAGTGCTTCTCGGCGCCGGGCTTGTCGAGGAAGATGCCCGTCGACTCGATGACGTTGTCGGCGCCGACCGCGCCCCACGCCAGCTTCGTCGGATCGGTCTCGGCGGTGCAGCGGATGGTCTTGCCGTTGACGACGAGCTGACCGTCCTTGACTTGCACGTCGCCCTTGAAGCGGCCGTGCACCGAGTCGTACTTCAGCATGTACGCGAGGTAGTCGACCTCGAGCAGATCGTTGATGGCCACGATCTCGACGTCACCGCGGCCGATGGCAGCGCGGAAAACCATACGACCGATGCGGCCGAAGCCATTGATACCGACCTTGATCATTTCTTCGTTCCTTTTGCTTTCGTGAGGCCTTGCAAGCTCGCCCGCGGCTTATACAGAATCCGCGGCGAGTTTCCAGCGTCTCTGTTCGGTGGCGCCCCCGAAAGGGGCGGCGGGACCAATCGGACGCACACCTAGCACCGGTTCCAAGGCGCGCCCACGGGCTCGTGCGGTGAGCGTCGACTCCCGGCTATGCCCGCGGTTTTCCGGCTCCACCCCGATGGATGACACGACGCGGAAACGCTCGCTGCCGGGTGCCACCCTCCATTCGCACTGCCCGCCCTACGCCCGAGAGCTGGCCGTTGGCCGCCGATCCGTCGGCGGCGGCCGGCGCGCCAGCGCCTTCGCCGCGTCGATTGCCAGCCTTTCTTGCCGCGCGCGCCGCTGGCACCGCCCTTGCTCAAGAGCAGGCAGGAAGGGACTTTCCCATGTCAGAAGTGAAGAAAACATCGAAGCAAGAAGCCATCCGCGAAGCCGTCGCGGGTATCGAGAAGACCTACGGCCAAGGGGCGATCATGCGCCTGGGCGAGCGCGCGGTCGAACCCGTCGCCGTCATTCCCACCGGTAGCCTCGCCATCGACGAGGCGCTCGGCGTCGGCGGCTTCCCGCGGGGGCGCATCGTCGAGATCTTCGGGCCGGAGTCGAGCGGCAAGACCACGCTCACCTTGCACGCCATCGCGGAGACTCAGGCCGCTGGCGGCGTCGCGGCTTTCATCGATGCCGAGCACGCGTTCGACTTGCGCTACGCGCGCGGCATCGGCATCGACTTGAAGAAGCTCCTCGTCTCGCAACCCGACTGTGGCGAGCAAGCGCTCGAGATCGCCGAGGCGTTGACGCGCTCCGGCGCCGTCGACCTGATCGTCATCGATTCGGTCGCGGCTTTGGTACCAAAAGCCGAAATCGAGGGTGACATGGGTGACGCGCACATGGGGCTACAGGCGCGGCTGATGAGCCAGGCGTTGCGCAAGCTCACCGCCATCGCCAACAAGACGCACACCACCCTCATCTTCATCAACCAACTGCGACAAAAGATCGGCGTGGTCTTCGGTAACCCCGAGACGACGACCGGCGGTAACGCGCTCAAGTTCTACTGCAGCGTGCGGCTAGACGTTCGCCGCATCGGTAAAGTAACGCTGGGCGAGAGCTTGGTCGGCAATCGCACCCGCGTAAAGGTCGTAAAAAACAAGGTGGCGCCACCCTTCACGGAAGCCGAGTTCGACATCCGCTGGGGCACCGGTATCGATCAAGGCGCCGATCTCATCGAGGCCGCGCTGAGCGCTGGTGTGCTCGAAAAGAGCGGCGCGCACTTCACCTTTGCCGGCAAGAGCATCGGCCAGGGCCGCGATAAGGCCCGCGACCACCTGCTCGTCACGCCCGAGCTGTACGCGGCCGTGCGCGCCGCGACTCTGGAAGCGCTGCCGTCGCAAGCGCACCGCCTCGAGAAACCGAAAGCAGCTTAGTACGAGCAGGGCGCGCGCTCGCTGGCGTCCGAGGAGGTGGCGGGCGCCAGCTCAGAACGCGATGAACTCGCCCTCTTTGGCGACTCGATTCGTATTGGAGTAATTCAAGGCGTCCCCGTCGATGACGAGATCCAGGGTGACCACTATTTCTCCGCGTAGCGTGCGGAACGTGTACACGACATCGCTGTCGCGGCGTGGGCGCTGACGTTCCAGCGCTTGGCCGCTCAACACCGTTGGCACGCCGATGTTGAGCATCAGCGTGAAATTCAGCAGCCGGTTCTTCACGCGCCCCGCCAGCTGGTTGGTCAGCTCGCGCAACAAATCGCGAGCGCCCAGCGACGACGCGGGGACCGGGGGCGTGAACAGCGAAAAGACTGGGTCGGCCCACGATAGCGTCAGGCTACCGTTCGCTTTGGCGGCGCTGAGCGAGACCATGCCGGCCAAGCTGAAGTACGCCCCCTGGTGTGGATTTCCGACCAATGAAGGTAATGGTGCGACTGCGATGCTGCGAGACTGAAAAAGCTCGACCGCCGAGCTCTGAACCAACGCATCGAGCAGCGGTCGAAACCCCGCCGGCCCCGCGGCTCGTGGGGAGTTAGGCGGCGCTTCGCCGGGCGGAAGGCGTGTGGACGACAACGTCTTGTGCTCTGATAGCGTACCACGGCTCGCCAGATGGCCAATGGAGGGGACGTAAAGTTTCCAGGGATTCTGCCGTACACCATTGTCGTAAGACACTTCAGCCTAGCTACGAGGATTCGGTGAAAAAGGTACTCGTCGTAGACGACTCGGAAACCATTCGGCTCGAAGTGAGTCGGACCCTGGGACAAGCCGGCTTTTCCGTGCTCGAAGCGCGCGACGGAGCCGAAGGCTTGGCCACCGCGATCAAGAATCCGAATATCGCTTTGCTCGTGCTCGACGTCAACATGCCCGTCATGAACGGCCTCGAGATGCTGGAGCGTCTGCGTCAGAATCCTACTACCGCCGACATTCCCGTGCTGCTCATGACGACCGAAGCAGAAGACCGACTGATCGAACGCGCCAAGAAGGCGGGCGCCAAAGGTTGGTTCATCAAGCCGGTCAAGCCGGAGATGCTGCTCATGGCTACCAACAAGCTTGCGCGCTGAGAGGCCGATCATGTTCGTCGAAAGATCCGAAACGACTCGAGCCATCCAGGCTCTCGCCGGTGACGCGTGCATCGAGCTCATGCAAGCTTACGGAGTCGAGCTGCGGCCCGCCGTCGGCTGGGCCGAGTCGGACGAGATCATGTTCTCGGGTGTCATGGGCTTCGTGGGCGACAGCGTGCGCGGCACCTGTTTGCTCGCCGCGCCCCAAGGCACCGTGGAGGCCGCCGCCCCCCAGGGCGCCGCCGCCCGCGACTGGGTGGGCGAGCTCGCCAATCAGCTAGTAGGGCGCTTGAAGGCCAAATTGATGGCGCGCGGCGCGACCATCGCCCTCAGCACGCCGGTGGTGCTGCGCGGGGTGAAGCTCTCGCCTCTGCCGCGGACCGACGTGGCGCCCGTCATCTTCGAGAGCACCACCGGCAAAGTGCTGGTGTGGCTGGAGGTCGAGATCGAGAACGACTTTCAGTTGGGCGAACAGCGCGCGCTGAAGGCCAGCGAAGGCGAGCTGCTGGTCTTCTGAGCGGCCTGAGCGGCGCTTCATATCAGGTCGAAGCCCAAGCGAAGCGTGAGCGTCGGTACGATGCCATATCGTTCGAGCGCGCTGTCGCCCTGGGTGGCGGCGCGGTCCAACAGCGGGTGATTGGGCGCCCCGCCGACGGAGGTGATGCGCGTCTCTGCTCCGAGCGTGCCCATGGCGCCCAACGCCAAGCCGAGCACGAGCCGCTCCGCCAGCTGCCCTTGATAGCCGAGCTCGAACAGCCACATGTCCAGCCTGGTCGTGGCCACGTAGCCGCCGCCGAGCGTTTCCAACATCGGAGCTCCGCTCGCATCGAGGTCGAGCGCGCCTTCGGCGCTCAAGCGCGCTAGTCCCACGTCGCCGTACAGGCCCAACCCGCGAAACGGCCGCCAGCCGATTTGCACACGCCAGGTGCGACCGGAGTAGTCGGCGCGATTCAGCAGCGCTTCTGCGTAAGCGTTACCGCTGGCGCCCGCTGCGACGCCGGTGAGCAGATTCATGTAAGCGCTGGGCACCCAACCGTAGCCTCCGAACAGACGAAGCCGTTGCGGCGTCTCGATACCCAGTTGGAGACCCACGTCGACGGGCGCGTGCGTGACGCCCTCGAACGACAACAGCCACTCGCTTCGAAATCGCCGGCTCGCGCGCGCGTCTTCGCTCCCTTCGCGCGCGTGGGGCGCGGCTCGCGAGGCGCTCACGATGGACGTCTTCGCCGTCGGGGCTGGGGAGCCGGGGGCGGAGGCCAGCGTCGTGGAGCTGACGCCCGAGATGACAAATAGCCACGTAGCAGCGTGGCGCGGCCTTCGATATCGCTGGGCCATACTGAAGTGAGTTGCGCGGCCGCGCGAACCGATCAACGGACTCGGCAATATTCGTCGGCCTGCGCGTTCTGCCGCGCTCCGCGTCGATTTCGCAGCCCCCGGGCGCGCGATTGGTCTCCGGCGCGGTCGGTGCAAGGCTTGCCAGCGCAAGTGATGCAGCCCTTGAACATCGTCCTCGTGCCGGGGTTCTTCGGCTTCGGTCGCCTGGGCGACATCAGCTATTTCGCGGGCGTCGGCGCGCTGCTGGAGCGAGCGCTCGCGCGTGCCGGTTTCGTTGCGCACGTGACAGAGGTCGTAACACCGCCGACGGCCTCCATTCGAATGCGCGCGGCGCGCGTGCTGGAGGCGTTGGTAGCGGCGGCGGAGCGGCCCGGCGACGTTCACGTCGTCGGCCATTCGACGGGCGGGCTCGACGCGCGACTGGCCATCGCCGAAACGGCGTCGCTGCCCACTCACGTGCGGCTCGCCGACGAGCAGCGTCAACGGCTCCGCTCCGTGGTCTCGATCTCGTGCCCCCACTACGGCACGAACGTCTCCACGTTCTTCACGCGCCCGCTCGGCCGCGCGCTGTTTCGCTCGGTCGCCCGCTACTTGGCTTTCATGCTCCAGCGCGGCCGCTTCCCGCTCAAGGTGCTCCTCCGCCTGGGCTACGCGGTCGTACGCCTGTGGGATCCGTGGCGTCGGCGCCGCGGGACCTTCGACCAACTCTACGAACGGTTGCTGAACGACCTCTCCGACGAGCGCCGCGTCGAGCTCGTGCAGTTTTTGCGGCAAATCTCCGAAGAGCAGGCGCTGCTCTTCCAGCTCACGCCGGCTGGCTGTGATTTGTTGAACGCTTGCACGCTCGAGCCCCCCGTGGCCTACGCGTCGGTGATCAGCTGTGCGGCGCCGCCGCGCTTCGGCACGCTGCTGCGTTCGGTGACCAACCTGTACGTGCAGCTGATGTTCCCCGTCTTTTGGTTGCTCCACCGGCTCTCTCGCGAGCAAGACGCGAGCCTCCGCGCCCAGCTGTCGCAGGCCCAGCTCGCGGTGGTCGACGCCCAGCTCGGGCACGAGGCCGGTCGCCTCGACAGCGACGGAGTCGTACCGGTGCTATCCCAGATCTGGGGCCCCGTGCTGCACGTGGCGCACGCGGACCATTTGGATGTGGTTGGCCAGTACGGCGCGCAAGCCGAGGACGCGTGGGGTGGTGATTGGCTGCCCAGCGCCTCTGGCTTCGACGACGCGGCGTTCGAGCGGCTGTGGTCCGCCGTGGCCGCGTTCATGGTCGAGCAATCGGGGCTGGGCGATGCTCCCTTCGGGGCGCCTTCTCCCGTCGAGCGGGCAGACGAGCCGGCGTGACCTGCTATTGTCCAACTCCAGCGACATGGCGAAGAAGACGCGACCCCGAGGACAACGGCGCGAGGCCGAGCGTGCCCAGAGCAAGCTCTCACAAGCTCGCCAGCGCCTCTTCGAGCTCGAGCTAGGAGGCTCGGCGGAGCGGCCGCTACCGGTAGTGAGCGCCGCCGTCATCGAGGGGCACGCCGAGGCGGTGCCGTGCCCCGCGTGCGAAGGCAAACACGATGTCGTCGAGCACGTCGCCGTCACGCGCGCGGGAGTCAGGCTCCGCGAAGTGCGCTTGCGCTGCCGCCAGTGTGGGACAAATCGCTCATTGTGGTTCCGCATCCACGACGTTGGCCCCAACTGACGAGCCGCGTGGCCGCGTCGCAATTCGCGAATAGGTCTTGCTATCCGCGGAGAGACCGCCGCGGTTTGCCTCGCTTCGGCGTCGTGCACGACCTCCCGGAGCCTGCTCGTCAGGCGTACTTTTCGTGACCGCGACGTAACGATGTCGGCAGTGTTTCAAGACCCCAGTTGGGCTTTCAGAATTTGTTTCGGACTAATTCGCGACGGCTCCGCGAAACATTCATGAAAAATAGACCGCGTTAACACTGGGTCGCTCAGGCGCCAGAGGCTTGAAACCCCTGGCAGGGCTCAAACCCGTTTCCCAACACGGTAAGTCCGTCCCCCTTCCGAGGTACCCAAGATGTCCAAACGGTTGCTCCCCATTCTGCTCTTCATCCTGGCCATGCTGCCAGCCAGCGTCGCTTGGGCGGAGGATGCCCCGGCCGCCGCGCCGGTAGCAGCCGCCGCCCCGGCCGCCGACGCTGCCGCCCCGGCTGCTGCAGAGGCCGCAGCCGTCGACGTCAAGGCGCTCCAAGACCGCGTTGGCGATCTGGAGGCGTACATGAACAACGGCGCCCGCATCGCCAAAGACGCCGATGGCAAAGACCGCGAGTCGCTCGTGGCCGGCCCCGGCCCCGGCCACAACGCCTGGATCATGGTCTGCGCGGCCCTGGTTCTGTTCATGACCCTGCCCGGCCTCGCTCTCTTCTATGGCGGTCTCGTCCGTAGCAAGAACGTGCTCAGCGTCATGGCGCAGTGCCTAGGCCTCGCCGGCGTCGTCACCATCTTGTGGTGGGCCATCGGTTACAGCCTCGCGTTCGCGCCCGGCTCGCCTTTCTTGGGCACGGCCAAGTTCGCCATGCTGAAAGACGTCCTCAGCGCGCCGAACACCGACTACGCCGCTTGGGTCTCGCACAACGTGTGGGCCATGTACCAGCTGATGTTCGCCATCATCACCCCGGCGCTGATCGTCGGCGCCATCGCCGAGCGCATGAAGTTCAGCGCCCTGATGCTGTTCATGATCGGCTGGATGTTCATCGTTTACTTCCCGCTCGCGCACATGGTCTGGGGCGTCGACGGCTTCATGAACGGCGTGTGGAACGCCAACGCCGGCATCAAAGCCATCGACTTCGCTGGCGGCACCGTCGTTCACATGTCTTCCGGTTGGTCGGCGCTCGTGCTGGCGCTGATCGTGGGCAAGCGCAAGGGCTTCGGCAAAGAGAATTTCGCGCCGCACAGCATGGTTTTGACGATGATCGGCACGGGCATGCTGTGGGTCGGCTGGTACGGCTTCAACGCCGGCAGCGCTGTCGCGGCCGACGGCGTCTCTTCGCAGGCTTTCCTCACCACCACGCTGGCGACGGCGGTTGCGTGTGCGGCTTGGCCGGCGGCTGAGTGGCTCTCGCGCGGCAAGCCCTCGGTGCTCGGCTTCTGCTCCGGCGCGGTCGGCGGCCTCGTGGTCATCACCCCGTGTGCCGGCTTCGTGACGGCGTCGGGCGCTGTCATCATCGGCGTGCTGGCCGGTATCGTCCCGTTCTTCGCCTGCACCAAGCTGAAGACGGCCCTCGGCTACGACGACGCGCTCGACACCTTCGGCGTCCACGCGGTGGGCGGTACCATGGGCTCGCTGCTCGTCGGCGTCTTCGCGACGGCCGACGTCAACTCCAACCTCAACATCAACCTCAAGGACATCGTCGGCAAGACGCTGTGGCTCGAGCAGATCAAGGCCATGGGGCTCACCATCACCATGGCCGTCGTCGCTACTTGCATCCTGGGCTACGCGCTCAAGGCCACCATCGGCCTCCGCCCCAGCGAAGAAGACGAAGTCACGGGCCTGGATCTCAGCGATCACGGCGAGCGTGGCTACCACAGCTCGGAAGTCGCCTGAGCGGCAGCGTGGCTGGTCGGGCCGACCAGCACCCCAGAAACTAGGCCAAAATCGCGCGCGGCAGGCACCGGAGCTTCCGGGCTGCCGCGCGCGGCTTTTTGTGGGCACTCTTCGCGCATGGAACTGCCGAGCTACCGCGAGCTGGCGAAGATGATCGATCATTCGCTGCTCAAGCCCACCATGACGCGCGACGAGCTGGAGGCGGGCTGCCGCTTGGCCGTCGAGTACGACGTGGCCAGCGTCTGCATCATGCCTTACTACTTGGCGCGAGCGAGCGAGCTGCTCCACGGTAGTGACGTTTTGCCCAGCACGACCATCGGCTTTCCGCACGGGGGGCAGAGCAGTCGTGTCAAGCAGCTGGAAGCCGAGCTGGCGCTGGACGACGGCGCGCGCGAGCTGGACATGGTGGTCAACATCAGCCAAGTGCTGAGCGGAGATTTCGACGCGGTCCGCAGCGACATCTCGAGCGTACTTTTGCCTACCCACGCGCGCGGGCAGAAGCTCAAGGTCATCTTCGAGAATTGCTACCTGAACGCGGCCCAGAAGATTCGGCTGTGCGAAATTTGCGGCGAGCTGGGCGTCGACTGGGTCAAGACGTCTACCGGTTTCGGCAGCTCCGGGGCCACCCTCGAAGACTTGCGGCTGATGCGCCAGCATTCACCGGCGCACGTGCAGGTGAAGGCGGCAGGCGGCGTACAAGACCTGGATATGCTGCTGAAAATCCGCGAAATTGGCGCCACCCGCAGCGGCTGCAGCAAGACGCGAGACGTGCTGGACGAGCTACGTCGCCGCCTCGCCCTTCGCGGCCAAGCCTGACAGCGGCTCGCTCGGCGAGCTGTCAGGTTCGGGGCTGGGCGGGGTTTGCCGCTCGGCTCTGCGGCTCTCGAGCAATACACGCAGGCTCTCGCGAGTGACGCCCAAGCGTTCGGCCACGCCACCGGCCAGCGACGTGGTGGCGACTCCGGGTCTGAAGCGGTAGGTCGCTTTGCCGTTTGGCCCCAGCTCGACCTCCAAGAACGTCAGCTCGACCGGCCGCTCGCGCTCGAGCCGCGCCGCCAAACCCAGAAAATGAGTGCTGATGAACGCAGCCGGCGAAAGCTCTCCCAAGAGCTCGATCAAGAGTTGGAAGATTTCTTCGCCCTCGGTCGGGTTCGTACCCGAGCATAGCTCGTCCAGGATCGCCAGACCTCCGCGCGGCAAGCTCTCGAACAAGCGGCGAATGCGCAGCAGCTCCGTGCCTAGGCGGCCTTCGCTCTGGTCGGCCTCTGCCTGCTGCACGAGCGACACGAACATGCCGCTGCGAATCGAGAGGCGTGCGCTCTTGGCCGGCACGAACAGCCCGGCCTGGGCCAACAACTGGCTCAGCCCCACGGCCTGCAAAAGCCTGGTTTTTCCCCCAGAGTTGGGCCCGGTGACGATGCTGATGGCGTGAGCGCCGTGGTCGATGTCGCAGGGAACGGGCGCGGTCGCCTCGAGCAGCAAGAACGGATTGAACAGCTTCTCGAAGCGCGAGCCGGGCACGGCGCCGTTGGCGGCGTCGCTGGCTACGAGCTCGGGTAGCGAGACGTGCAGCCCCTTCGACTTGGCCAGGCCGCGGAAGCGCAGCGCGGCCAGGTACAGCTCGAAGTCGAGCATCAGCTGGTACAAGAGGAACCAAGCCTCCTGCATCTCGTCGAACACGGTCTCGACCAGGCGCCCCAACAGCTCCGAGCTGCGCACGCTGAGACCGCGGAACAGCAGCGACACGCGCGAGAGGAAGCGTCGCAGCGGAGAGGCGTACCACGGGTTGGCTTGGTTCTCGGCCACGCGCTGGATGGCGAAGTTGCGAATCTCGCCATCGTGGCCGATACGGACCCGTACGTCGACGGTGGCCAGGTTGCTCTCGTAGTCGAGCAGGCTCTGCAAGTGGGTCCAACCATCGGAGCTCTGCACGTTGCTCACGAAGCCATGCACGCGCGCGAGCGGGCCGGAGGCCTCCGCGAACGAGCGCTCGAGCTTATCGATGGTGTTGCGAAAGGCGCGCAAGATGTCCAAGCGGCGCAGCACGGCGCCGCCGTGTCGCGCCCGCTCTCCACCTTGGAAGAGGTCGAAAAGGTAGCGAATTTCCGCCCAAGCTTGCTCGAGGTTCCGCGTCAGCTCGGGCGAGGCGACCAAGGAAGCCAGCACTTGATGGCGGAACGCCAGCGTGCGCGCGTCGCTGACTGGGTGAGTCAACACCGCGAGTAGCGGGCGCTGTAGCAGCGGATAGCGGTCGCGCTTCTCGGCGGGCGCGCACAGGCAGCGGGCCACCAGATCTTTGACGAACAAATCGCGAGCGAATAGCTCGGGATCGAAGGTGGAAGGGCCCGGGCTGTAGCTCTTGAGCACGCGCTCGAAAGCCTCGGGAGAATTGCCGGTGGCGAAGGCAAACGTCAGCGTCTCCGCGAAAAGTCGAGCGTCGAGGCGCAGGCGCGGCTTCGGCTCGAGCAGATCGGGGACTTGCATTGGCTAGACGCCCAGCGCAGATAAACGCTCGACGAGCTGCTGCCGCAGCTCGCCGTAGCGAGCGGTAGCGCCGGGCGTGGGGCTCACGTTGCTGGACGGATCGGTCGCCGCGAACGCTTCGTACAGCGAGCTGAACGGCAGCTTGCCGACGGCTTCGGCCGCGCGCAGGGCGCCGCCCAGAGCCGAGCTATTTCCCAGACAAAGCCCGCGGATTTCCGCTCCGAAGACGTCGGCCAAGACCTGGCGGATGCCGCGGTTCTTCGAGGCGCCGCCGGTCACGCGGATGAGCTTCGGCTGCTCGCCGATCCAATCGGAATGGCGCTGCATGCTCAGAGCTTGCGCTTCCACGATGGCCCGCGCTAGCGCGGCCGGGTCCTGCCAAGCCACGAATCGCTCGCTGCCGAAAAGTTCCACCTTCGGCGCCAGCAGCTTGGGTGTCGTCTCCGGAATGAAAAACGGCAGGAGCAGATTCCCTTGGTTCCCGGGCTGCGTTTTCTCCAGGATGGCCTCCGCAAAAGCATCCCACGACAGGCCCGCCTTTTCCGCCACCTTCTCTCGCGCCAGCGAGCCGTTGGCAAAGCAGATGAGGCACATGAAGCCGCCGGCTGGATTGCCGAACACGTGACCGAAGCCGCGCGGATCGGTGAGGGGTTGGCGCATGGCCGCGAAGACGGTGTCACTCGTGCCCATGCTGATGACAGCGGTACCGGGCTCGGTCGCGCCCATGCCCACCAAGCTGGACGGGTTGTCACCGGTGAAGGCCACGACGGGAGTGCCCGCCTTGAAGCCGTATTTCTTCACGAAGTAGCCGCAAATCTCGCCGACCTGCGTGCGCGAGGGCACCGCGCCGGGCAGCTTTTCGTCCAGGCCCGGCGCGGTGGCGCGAACGAGCTCGGGGCTCCACGTGCCGGTGGCGAGCTCCAGCAGGTTCATGCCGGCGCCGTCGCCGTGGTCGATGCTCGCGCTTCTGCCGACCAAGAGTGACGCGAAGAACGAGCTGACCAAGTGGATCTCGCGCGTGTCGCGGTACCCTTCGGGATCGCGCTTGGAGAAGGCACGGATTTGCGGCCCCGTGAAGCGCTCGATGGCGCGCGAGCCGCTCAACGTCACGACGCGCGCATCGCCGCCGACTGCTTCGGCGATCTCACGGCACTCGGCGTTGGTGGAGCTGTCCATCCAGATGGGCGAGCTCGCGCGGCTGAGCAGCGGGCGAACTTGACTGGCCAGATCGCGGCTTGGGTCCCACGCCGCGACGTCACTCAGGCGCTTGTTCAGGTAGACGGAGCCGTGCTGCTGGCCCGCGCCGCTGATACCCTCCACGGCGCTGAAGTCCGTGCCGCGCGCCTTCAATTGACCCAGGAGCAGGTCGAGAGCCTCGACCCACATCAGCGGGTCGGCGTGCTTGAGCTGCGGGTTCTCGTCCGGCAGAAAGCCGCTGGGAGAACGGTACTGGGGCAAGCTCTTGCCGAAGTTCACGCTCTCGTCGAGCACGACCCGGCCCAGGCTCGTGTCGATGATCATGGCGGAGAGGCTTTGCGTGCTCGAATCCAGGCCCAAGTACAGTCCCATGCCGCCAAGCGTAGTGCTCTCGACCGAAAGTCTCAATCGGTCCGAAGGCGTTCCACCGACATTTTGCGGGGCCGCGTTGGTTCGGAAAAACAGCGCTTGCGTCGCCGCTCGCGTGGCGCGAAAGGTTCGAAAGTGGTCGAGCTTTTCCCGTTCGACCCCCGCGCATGACGCCGCCCATCGAAATCGATCACAGCCAGAGACTGCTGGTCGTGGTGCGCTTTCTGCGCGGGCCCACCGACGACGAATTTCGCCAGTACCTGGCCGACTACGGCAAGGTGCTCGAGGCCGAGCCTCGCTTCGGCGTGGTGTTCGCGACGGCGCCGTCCATGCCGATGACACCGACGCGCCAGGTGCGCCTGCAAGCGCAGTTCATGCGAGACCACCGTGAGCAGATCGAGAAGCGCGTCGTCGGCGTCGCGTTCTCGCTGTCCAGCCCGCTGATACGCGGCGTGCTACGCACCGTGCTGATACTACAGCCCATGCCCTGCCCCCACATCGTGGTCGGTACCGAGGCCGAGGGCGTGGCCTGGGTGAAGGCGCGCTTGTGGACCGACCACGTGCGGCGCATGAAGAACGTTGTTCCTTAGGTTCGCGAAAGGTAGGTACAGTTGGGTGTTTCTCGTGGGGCGCTGACGTTCACGCGCCTGTTCGTGCAAGGCAAGCCTCCCAAAGATTTGCGCAAGCGCTACTTGGACGCCGTGCGGCTGCGCAAGTTCACGCCGCTCGCGCCCGAGGACGAAGCGTCCGAGGCCGTGGGGTGGTGCGTGATCGAGCGGCCGTTCGATCTCGACTTCCAGCCCGATCGCCTGTTTTACGATCGCTTCGTGCTGCTCGGCTTTCGCGTCGATAAGTGGAAGATTCCGGGCGTTCTGATGCGCTCGCAGGTAGCGGACGAAGAGCAGCGCATGCTGTCGCGCGCCGGCCGCGAGAAGCTCACCCGTGCCGAAAAAGAAGACATCAAGCTGCGGGTAATCGGGCGGTTGCGTAAGAAAATTCTGCCAACTTCCCGAGCTTTCGACGTGCTTTGGGATTTGGACGCCGGGACGGTGCTGTTTTTCACGCACTCGGCCCGGGCCACGGAAGAGTTCGCGGCGCTGTTTCAGACCACCTTCGGGCTCGAGGTGCAAGCCGACAGCCCGTACGCGGCCGCCGGGCGCGCGCAGCTTTCGCCAGCGATGCAGAAGGTGTTCGAGAAGGTCGAGCCAGTGAGTTTTTTGGCCGGCCGCAAGGCGAAGGCCGAGCTCGAGAAAGCTCGCGCCGAGGCCGAGGCAGCCGAGGCGAAGCCGCGCGGCAAGGCCAAGCAAGAAGACGACGAAGAGGACGCAGAAGACGAAGAGCAATCCGAGCTGATCGAGCGTATCGAGACGACGCGCTTCCTCGGCTCCGAGTTGCTGCTGTGGGTGTGGCTACGCCAAGAGCTGTTCAATGAACCGGTGGCGCTCGGCAAGCTGGGTGAGGCCGAGGTGTGGCTCGATCGCCAGCTCACGCTCGAGCACGTGCTGGACAAGCTGGAGCGGGTCACGGTGCGCGGCTCCCAGCCTTCCGGTAGTCCCGAAGCGCGCGAGGCCGTGCGCAACATGAAGCTGCCGGTGAGCGGGCGCTTGGTGCTGCGCATCGCCGAGCAAGACTTTGCGTTTGCCTTCAACGCTCCGCGCTTCTTGATCGGCGGAGGGGCTGTGCCGGCCCTGCTCAAGGAGGAGGGCGACGACGCGTTCCTCGAGCGCACCTCGCTGATCGAGCGGCTGACGAGCCTCTTGGACGCGTTATTTGCGGCGTTTTTGCGCGAGCGGCTGGCGCCGAGCTGGAGCAAAGCCTGGCAGCCGGCGCTCGTGGCCTGGATGGAGGGCGAGAGCGTCCCGGCCAGCGCCCTCAAAGAAATCGCGGCCGCAACCAGGGCGGCGCGCCGCTCAGCCTGAGCAGCGCCGGGCCAGCTGCGCGGCGCCGATGAAGGCCGCGCAGCCCGTCAACGCGGCGGCGTCGGCGGCCCAAGAAGGATCGAAGACGAGCCAAAATCCGCGCCCCTTGATCAACGCGGCGAAGCTCGAGACGCAAAACGGCATCATGTAGAGCCGCGCGATCTGCCAGGGCTCGAGGCGCGTGCGCGTTCGTCCCCCGTGGGCGGTGCTCAGATACAGCCCGCTGCCGATGATGCCGCTGATGCCGAGCGAGCTCAGCCACAGGCGCAGGTTCGGATCGAAGTAGCGCATCAGCACGAAGCCGTACCAAATCAGGTAGCACCACAAGACCATCCGGGGCAGCGTGAGCTCGGCCAAGTAGCGAAGGAGCCACGGCGTCCGCCAGCTGCGCGCGGGGGTGGTGGCGCTCTCGGTCACACGAATTGCCTCGGCTGCCCCGTAGCTTCGATCACGCTCGTCCACACGTCGTCGCCCGGATCGACCTGCTTGCGGCTGCGCGTCGCGAGCGGCATCGGCACGTGGACGAAGCGGCCGTGCCAGCGGCCGATCAGCATCTCGGTGTTGCCGGCCATGGCCGCGTGCACGGCGTTGCGCGCCATGTTCCAGCAGTAAACGCTGTCGGAAGGCGACGCGGGCACGCTACGGATTGCATAGCTCGGATCGATGTACTTGAGCGTCACCTCGCGGGCTTCCTGCTGGAAGTGTTGGTTGATGCGACCCTGCAAGAACACGCCGACGTCGCCCAGCTTGCTGTTGCCGCTCTTGTCCGCGCCGCGCCCATCGCAGACCAAGTCCTGCGCCGCGCCTTCGGCGACGACGATCACGGCGTGGCCCTGGCGATCCAGCACGCGCTCCACGTAGCGCAAGACTCCGTGCTCGCCCTCGAGCTGCATCGGCACTTCTGGGATCAGCACCAGATCCACGTCGGTAGACGCCAGGGCGGCGTTACAGGCAACGAAGCCCGAGTGTCGGCCCATCAGCTTGACGAGGCCGATGCCGTCACGCGCGCCCGTAGCCTCGACCCGCGCCGCGCGGATCACCTCCACCGCGGCGGAGTACGCGCTCTCGAAGCCGAAGCTGCGATCGATGAAATGGATGTCGTTGTCGATGGTCTTGGGCACGCCCACGACGCCGATGGGAAGCCCCCGCTTGGCAACCTCGGCCACGATGCGCATGGCGCCGCGGATGGTGCCGTCGCCGCCGATCACGAATAATATGTCGATGCCCAGGGCTTCCAGTGAATCGACTAGCCTGACGGGGTCTTGATCACCGCGAGAAGAGCCTAAAATGGTGCCGCCCTGGTGGTGAATGCGGGACACGGTCTCGGGCGTCAGCGGCTCCGGTGTACGCCCCCGCGCCATCATGCCCTCGTACCCGTAGCGAAAGCCGGTGATGCGCTTGACGCCGTAGCCGAACCAGAGCTCGAGCACCAAGCCGCGGATCACGTTGTTCAGCCCGGGGCACAAGCCGCCGCAAGTGACGATGGCGGCGCGCGTTCGAGCGGCGTCGAAGAAGACCCGGTTGCGAGGGCCGGCCAGCTCGAACGCAGGCAGCTGCTGCGAGAGCTCCGGGGAGCTAGGCAGCTGCGACAAGCGGTCGTCGACCAAGACCTTGTCGGCCTCGCCCACGAAGAGCATCGCGCCTTCGCCGAGGTGGGCGGCGGCGGGCGAAGGAAAGAGGCACGCTCCCAGGTCTTTGATGACGACGTCCGCGGCTGAGACCGGACCACCCGGGACCGCGTCGAGCACCGCGCGACGGCTCACCGGCGCGGCTTCGGCTCGAACGGCTTCCGCGCACATCGCCTGCGAGCGTGCGCCTGCGCAAGTTTCCTAAATGCGTCGCGCGCATTATCGGACGCGCAGCTCTTCATTCGGGGGCGAGGGGGGCGCGCGCCGAGCGCCCACGCCGTAGCGCCAGAATGCCCGCCGCGACCACCAGCGCGGTGCCCAAGCTGCTGAGCCGGTCTGGGTGCCGCGCGAACAAGATCCAGTCGAAAATGGCGGCAAACGCTACCGAGCCGTAGATGAACGGGCCGACTTGGGCTGCGGGGGCCAGCTGGTAGGCGCGGGTCATTGCCAGCTGGGCCGCGGTGCCGGCCGCCACCATCGCCACGATGAGCGGCACGGCGCTGGCGGCCGGGGTGACCCAAGTGAAGAGCGCGGGGCCCAGGCCTATCAGCGTCGAGCACATCGAAAAGTAGAAGACGATGCTGGTGATGGAGTCGGTCAAGGTGAGGCGCCGCACGCCCACTTGCGCCGTTGCCGCGAACAGCGCGCCCACGACGCCAACGAGAGCCACGGGTTGGAACAGGCTTGCGCCCGGCTTGAGGATGAGCAGCAAGCCGAGCAGCCCGAGGCCGAGCGGCTTCCAGATGCCGGGCGGCGTCGGCTCGCCGAGCCAAACGCGCTCGACCAGCGGAATGAACAGGGGCAGCGAATAGTTGAGGAGCAGAGCCTCGGCCAAGCCAAGCCTCGAAATCACGAAGAAGAAGCAGTACATTCCCACCATGCCGAAGGCGCCGCGCCCGAGGTGCTCGCGCAGGTGGGTCGTGCGCAGCTGGCCGAGCCCAGCTCGCAAGATGTGGGGCAAGAGCACGAGCAGCGACAGACCGCTGCGCAGGAACACCACCACCGCGTTCGGCAGCGAATGGGAAAGCAGCTTGACCATCACGCTCATGAGCGCGAACAACAGGGCCGCCAGCACCATGAACGCCGCCGCGCGCGGCAAATCCGTAACGGGCTCGAGGCTGGGATTTCGCTCTTTCACGGGCGCGCCGGGCTCGGCGTCATAGCACGCGGCTAGACGCCCTGATATGAGAGCAGCCATGCAGTACAAGGCTCTTGGTCGTACCGGCTTCGAGGTTTCCAGCATCAGCTTCGGCGCTTGGGCGATCGGCGGCACCTGGGGCAAGGTCGACGACGCCGAGTCGATGCAGACGCTGCACCGCGCCCTGGACTTGGGCGTCAATTTTTTCGACACCGCCGACGTGTACGGCGACGGCCACAGCGAACGGCTCTTGGCGCGGCTACGCCGCGAACGGCGCGACCCGTTTTGGGTCGCAACCAAGATTGGTCGGCGCTCCGACCCGCACACGGCTGCCAGCTACACCCGCGTCAACCTGACGGCGTACGTCGAGCGGTGCCTGAAGAACCTCGAGGTGGAGGCCCTGGACTTGCTGCAAATCCATTGCCCGCCCACCGACGTCTTTTACATGCCCGAGGTGTTCGGCGTCTTCGACGACCTAGTGGAGGCGGGTAAGGTGCGGTTCTACGGCGCCAGCATCGAGAGGGCCGAGGAAGGCCTGAAGGCCCTCGAATATCCGCAGATTCAGTCACTCCAAGTCGTGTTCAACATCCTCCGCCAACGCCCGGCGGAGCTGCTCTTTCCACGCGCTAGCGAGCGCCAAGTCGGCATCTTGGCGCGCCTGCCGCTCTCTTCCGGCATGCTCACGGGCAAGCTGACGCGCGCGACGAAATTTCATCCTGACGATCATCGCAGCTTCAACCGCGAGGGCGCGGCCTTCAGCAAGGGCGAGACCTTCTCGGGCTTCGACTACGAGAAGAGCTTGCAGGTGGTCGAAAAGCTACGCAACGTCTTGCCCAAAGACATGACGTTGCCCGAGCTGGCCTTGCGCTTCATTGCCTCGTTCCCGGCCGTCACCTGCTCCATTCCAGGCGCGCGCCGCCCCGACCAGGTCGAGCAGAACGTGAAAGCAGGAGAGCGGGGCGCGCTCGAGCCGGAGCTGTTGCGAACGCTGACCTCAATCTACGACGCTGACGTCAAGCCGCTCGTCCATCAGCTCTGGTAGCGCTAGCTCACCGCAGGCCGTTCGAAGCCGCCGTCTCGTCGACCCGCGAGTGTCGTCGCAGGTGTTCGAATCGAGCCGGCGGCTTGGGGCCTGGTGCTCGTTACATGCTGAGCTGGGGACGGTCCTTCTCGGGCCAATCCAGGTGGAAGAACTTGCCGCGCGGCTGGTCGACGCGCTCGTAGGTGTGGGCGCCGAAGAAGTCGCGCTGGGCCTGGAGCAGGTTGGCCGGCAAGCGCGCGGTGCGGTAGCCGTCGTAGTAGGCGAGGGCGCTCGAGAACGTGGGCAGGGAGATGCCGCATTCGACGCCGAGGGCGATCGCCTTGCGCCAGTTCTTTTGCGCCTTCTTCACCGTCTTGGCAAAGTACGGATCGAGCAGCAGGTTGGCGAGCTTCGGATCGCGCGAATAGGCTTCGGTGATCTTCTGCAAGAAGCTGGCGCGGATGATGCAGCCGCCGCGCCAAATCTGCGCAATTTCACCGAAGTCGAGCTTCCATTTGTACTCTTGCTGCGCCGCGCGCATCAGCTGAAAGCCTTGCGCATACGAGCAGATCTTCGAGCAATAGAGCGCGTCCATCACCGCGTCGACGAGCGCTTTCTTGCTGCCCTTGTACTTTTTGCCCGGACCTTTGAGGATCTTGGAAGCGGCGACGCGCTCTTCTTTCACCGCCGAAAGGCAGCGCGAGAAGACGGCTTCGGCGACGGTGGGGGCCGGTACGCCCATGTCCAGGGCGTTCGCGCTGGTCCACTTGCCGGTGCCCTTTTGGCCGGCCGCGTCCATCACGATGTCGACGAAGGGCTTCTTCGTCACTGGATCCTTCTGGCCCAAAATGTCGGCCGTGATCTCGATCAAGAAGCTGTCGAGGATGCCCTTGTTCCATTTCGTGAACACCTCGGACAGCTCCGAAGGTTTCATGCCGGAGAGGCCGCGCAGCAGGTCGTACGCCTCGCAGATCATCTGCATGTCGCCGTACTCGATGCCGTTGTGGACCATCTTCACGTAGTGGCCGGCGCCGTTTTCGCCGATGTACGTGGCGCAGGGCACGCCGCCCGAAATCGGCTTGCCGGGCGTGGCGCCGACCAGGGGCTTGCCGGTCTTGGCGTCGACCTTGGCCGCGATGGCGTTCCAGATCGGCTCGAGCACCTTGTACGCAGCCGGATCGCCGCCCGGCATCAACGACGGGCCGAAGCGCGCGCCTTCTTCGCCGCCCGACACGCCCGAGCCGATGAAGCGGAAGCCCTTCTCTTTGAGCGCTTTCTCGCGCCGAATCGTGTCGGTCCACAGCGCGTTGCCGCCGTCGATCACGATGTCGTTCTTGTCCAAGAGCGGCAGCAAGCTGTCGATGACAGCGTCCGTCGGTCCGCCCGCCTTGACCAAGATCACGATCTTACGCGGCTTGGACAGCGAGCCCACGAACTCTTCGAGCGTGGAAGAGCCGACGACGCCGCCCGGCGTGTTGGGGTTCTCGGCCACGAACTTGTCGGTGGTCGCGGTAGTGCGGTTGTACACGGAGATTTTGAAGCCGTGATCCGCGATGTTGAGCGCCAGGTTCTGGCCCATGACGGCCAGACCCACCAGGCCGATATCGGAAAGATTCTTCGCCATTTGAGCGGCCACGAAATAGCCAGACGCGCGGCCGGGAACCAGGAAAAAGCACCACGGCACGTAAGTGGCTCAAAATTGCCCGAACGCTCGCGCGGATCGGCGTTGCCTTTTCCGACTGCCGCCGCCAGCATTCGCGCATGAAGCTTCGGGGCTGATTGTTGGCGATGGGTGCGCTTGGAATTGCGGTGAGCTGCTCGGGTACCGATCGTGATTTCGGCTCTGGCGCGAACGATGGTGGTTCAGGAGCCGACCCGGACGAAATGGTCGAGTCCGGGGTGGTTGCTGGAGCTGGCGCCGTTGGCGGGGACCGGGCAGTCGCGGACGGGGGAGCTCGAACAGCAGGAGGAGGTGCGGAAGGCGGACCGGTGATTGGATTGGGCGAGCATTGTGCGGAAAGCGTCACTCTCGAGTTCTAGGCCCCGATGCGAGTCGGCCCACCAAGGCAGCTTGCCGTGGTGGGCCGATTCAGCGTTACGTTTTCTTGGATCGAGGTCAGTCGGTCACGGCAGAGATGACGCCGCCAACTGCCATGGGCTCGGGCGCTTTCGTACAGAACGTACGAACTCCGCCTACCGCGGAGCATTGGTCGTCGGATTCACATCCGACCATTTCGCAGACATGGTCAGCGTTGCAGACCCTCGTCTGGGTGGAGGCCGTCAGCTGGCCGCCGTTGCAGTCCAGATCGTTGTTGCACGAGCTCTGGCACATCCCGCCGATGCACTTGGAGTTGATGTCATTGTACGCGGTGACGCAGAACGAACTGGTCTCGCACTCGTTTACCTTCCGGCACAGGCTTGCCTTGGTGTCACACGCGAAGTGAACCGGGCAATCCAAGTCCTCGCTGCAACCGCGATAGCAGCTGCCCGTGTCCGTGTCGCACACGCACTTTCCTTCGGAACAGACGTCCGCTACGTCGCTGCCGGCGACGGCGACGGTCGCGTCGCAGTCGGAATCGGCTTCGCAACCCGTCGTCGGCTCGGGCGCGCACTTCTTTGCTTTGTTGCACGTGACGGCAGCTGCCTCGCCGGTTTGCGTGCGGGTATAAGTGGGGCAGCCGCCGGGAACAGGGCCAACCGTGTTGGCCACGCAAGCTGCGGTGTACTCGCAGCGACCCGCCTCGTTGCAGGCCCACGTCTTGGCCCCGCAGTCACAATACGCTGCCTGTGCGAAGCACCGTGCCAAGTCAGTGGCGTCCGTCGTCGACGCGCATTTCACGTCTTCCAACAGGGCGGCCAGTTGCGTGCAGGAGTTGGCTCCCGTACCGTACGGCGTCGCAACCGCGTAAGGGGCGTGGACTGCGACTGGCAACTCACAACAGTCAGCGGCCGTCTTGCACTCGGCACCGCACACGTTGCCGGTCGGCGCGAGCCCGTTGTTGACGGGCGTGCAGACGCCGACGCTATTGGAGCCGATGGCTAGGGTGTCGACGGGGGCCGGAACGATGCCGTTGCTGGGCAAGCAGGCCAGGCCCGCTTCGCAGTCAGAGGTCAATCCGCACGTCTCGCCAATGCGGCCGAGCGCGGGTCCGGGCGTGTTGCCTTCGCCGCCCATGCCGGTGTCTGCGTCTTTTTGACAGCGCTGGCTCAGGCAGGCGAGGCCATCTTCGCAGTCGGCGCGCCGGGCGCAGCTCTCGCCCTCGCCGCCCAATACCGGCTCCGGGAGGCCGATTACGCCCGGGCCGTCGCCGCCGTCGCCGTTGTTGGCGCTGCCGCCCGCGCTCGCGGCCGACTTGTAGCAGGTGCCGTCGATGCACTTGAGGTTGTCGTTGCAGTCCGACGTCTTGGTGCAGGACTCGCCGGCCGAGCTCTTCGCGATCTTCGCGTCGCTGTCGCAACCGGTGAGGAGCCCGCCCGTTCCGAGCGCCATCAGACTAAGAAAAGACCAGATAACTTTGATTCGCATATTTGTTCCTCCGACTTGGTTCCGCCGGACTCCAAGGCAGGGCTCGGAGTCAAATTCTTTCACTGTTGCAGCAGCTTGAACTCGATACGCCGGTTTTCTTGACGGCCCTTGTCCGTCGCGTTGTCGGCGACGGGCTCGTTCGGGCCCGCGCCGCGCGTCTCGATGCGGCCGGCGTCGATGCCCTTGCCGACCATGTACTCTTTCACCGACGCCGCGCGCGCTTGCGACAGCTCGATGTTCGCCTGTGTCTCGCCCACGTTGTCCGTGTGGCCGGTGATTTGGATGCGCAGCTCGCCGTACTGCTTGAGCACCTTGATGGCGTCGTCCAGCACCTTGTTCGACTCTTTGCGGATGGTGGCTTTGCCGAAATCGAACTGAATGCCCTTGATCACGCCCGCGAATTTGGCGACCTCTTTGGGCAGCTCGTCCGGGCAGCCGTCGCCGTCTTCGAAGCCGTTCTTGGTCTCTGGCTGCTCCGGGCAGCGGTCGACCTCGTCCAAAATGCCGTCGGCGTCCTTGTCGTGCACGCAGCCGTCGGGCGCCACGCCCTTTTCGGTCGGGCACTTGTCGTCCGGCAAGAGCACGCCGTCGCCATCGGCGTCCTTGTTCGGACAGCCGTCGGACGGGGCGGGCTGGGCGCCGTCTTCCGCTTCGGTCGGGCAGGGGTCGCTGGCGTCGGCGATGCCGTCTTTGTCCGTATCCACGGGCGCCGCCACGGGCGCGGGGCAGCCGTTCGGCGCCACACCTGCCACGGCCGGGCAAGCGTCTTGCGGATCCAAGAAGCCGTCACCGTCCGAATCCCGCGGGGGCGGGGCGCTCTCGGCGGGCGTGCGCCCCAGCGTGAACGACAGACCGAGCAAGAGCTCGAAGTTCTGCACCAAGTCGCCATCGTCGATCGCGCGGTTGGCGCGGTTCTCTTGCATGAAGTTGTCGCGGAAATCGAGGCGCGCAGTCAGCTGTTGCAAGATGGCGTACTTCACGCCCACGCCGATGTGCAGCTCGGGGTCTTTGTCTTTGCCGAGCGCGGCCAGGTTGCTGCGCATGTTCATGCCGCCCGCGCCCACCAAGACGAACGGCACCAAGCGGTAAGCCGGGTACTGCGCGACCACGTGCGCCCGGTAGGTCCAAATGGTGGCGTTGTCGCCGCTCTGTTTGGTCTTGCTCGCGATCATACCCAGCTCACCCTCGGCACCGAGCCACGAGAGCGGGTAGAAGCCGGCGCGGAGCCCGAGATCGAACCCCGTCTTCAGCCGTTGGTGACCGATGGCCGGAGCGACGTCGATGGTCTCCAGGTTCTGCAAGTTGTGCTCTTTGGAGAAGAGCGCAGCGCCGCCGTAGATGCCGAGCTCGAGCGCCATGGGCGTTGGACGAAACTGGTGCCAGTAGTCGTCGGCACCGCTCGATGCGGAGCCTTGCGCGCTAGCGCCGGCGTCGGACGCCTGCAAAGAGAAGCCCGCTTCTGCAGCGCGGGCACCCGAAGGCACCGCGGCTAGAGCAGACAGACCAGCAATCAACCCGAGGAGGTAAGAAGAGCGCATTTGTAGAAAGGACCCCTGCGAAAAAATCCCGAAGCCGCGAAGCAAAGCCCACCTGATTTTTTTTCGCAACATCTAGAGCTCGCGAGCTACCCCAACATCGCTCGAATACGGACGAATGGACAATCCGTCACGCCGCAATACGTCTCGGCTCCGCGGCTCCCAACCCCGCGAATTCACTTGTCGAAGTCTGGTTCGAAGCGCATACGGCCCGCGCTTTTGCGGTCTACGAGCCTTCGAGGAGCTTCGATGACGAATGACGATGAGCGCGCGCGAGCCGCGAAAACGGCCACAAAAGGCGACGGGCGCGAGCACCTTGAATGCTCACGCCCGTTTGGCCAAGGCAGGGGTGTTGCCCTACCTGTAGCTGTCTACTCTACCGCGGTGATCAGCCTGCGCTGGCCGAGCCGCTCGCCGAGGCGCTGGCTTTGACCGACACGTCGATCGAAACCGACGCTTTGGCCTGAGCTTCGAGCGACGCTGCGAAGCAGCCGCCGACCTTCAGAGCCGCGGCGCCGCCGCTCGTAACAGCAGCCTTCGCACCTTCGCCGGCGACCTTGACGGCGCCAACGACGTTCTCGAGCTTGCCCTTCATGCCGACCGAGATCTTCAGCAGCGCGGGCAGATTCTTGGTCAGCGCCGCCTTCAGCTTCATCGCGGCCTCGGCATCGGCTGCGCCTTCGACCTTCACGAACACGGTCGCCGGCTTGCACTCGGCCTTGCCGTTGACTTCGGCGTTGCAGTGCGCCTTGCACTCCGCGCTCATCTCGGGCGGCTTCACTTCGCCGCTGCACTTGGGCGCCTTCATCTCTACCGAGCACTTGCCCGAGCAGGTGCCCTTGCACTCGCCGGCCGCCTTCATTTCGCAGCTAGCCGAGCAAGAACCCTTGCACGTGCCGTTGCACTGAGCGTCGGCCTTGCCTTTGCACTTGCCTTCACAGGTACCGGCGCACTTGCCCTTGCTGTCCTTGCCGTCGCACTTGCCGGCGCAGTCGCCGTCGCACTTGCCGGAGATTTCGGCGCTGCACTCGCCTTTGCACTCGCCGCTGCACGAGCCTTCGCAGTTGGCGGAAGCTTCTACCGTGCACTTGCCTTCGCACTTGGCGCCGCATTCACCGCTGAGCTCGCCGCCCTCACAGGTGGCCTTGACCGACCCGGGCTTGACGTTGGCGTCGCACTTGGCGGCGCAGTCCATGCTGGCGTCGAGCGAGGCTTCGCACTTCGGCGGCTTTGCGTCGACGACGACCTTGCCCTTGGCCTTGGCTTTGAACTCGCCAATGAGCTTGCTGGCCACGTTGCAAGCGGCTTCCGCCTTCTTGCCCGGGCCGTCTTCCTTCGGCTTCAGGTCGTCGTCCTTCGCACCCAGGTCTTTGGCCAGGTTGCTGCAAGCCGTAACGACTTCGCCTTCCACGTCGGCGGCAATCGCCTGGACGTCGGCGCCAGCGGCCAGGGCCGCCTTGACCTTGCCTTCGAGCTCTCCTTCGAGCCCGAAGTTCGTGCTCATGATGGCGGAAGCGTCAGCGATGTTGGCGGGACAGCCGCCAGGAGCACCGGGGACGTTCGGCGCGCCTGGCATACCGCCGGGCATTTTGCCGCAATTGTTGATGAGCGGGACGCTCGCCACGAGCAACACCGCCATGAGCTTCGACGAAAGGCTTCGGCCTCGTTTGGCTGACATTCTTCTATTCTCCCTTAGGAAGCCGGGCTTTCTGCCCGAACCTAGGCGCGGAACCTATTCCCCTTTTCCCGTCAGGGAAAGTCGGCCGCCAATTTTGCCGGATTTTCGGGCAGCTCAGCCCGCGCGTCGCGCTTTCAGCAGAGTCTGGAGGTCCCAAACCGGCCCGGCGATAAACGATAGGCCGTCATCGCTGAAGGCCGGGGCCCGCTTCTCGAACGCGGCGTGCCCGACCAAGTTCAGGGCCCAGCCCGTCGCGAAGGCGCCCAGAGAGCCCGCCCACAGCACGCCCGTGGCAGGGCTGAACGGCTTGGACGCGAAGAGCCCCGCGGCTCCGCCCACGATCAACGGGATACCGATCAGGTGCAGCGTACGGTTGGTGCCATTCTGGTGGGTATCGCGATAAAACGAGAGCGACGCTTGCCAGCGCTCCGCGGCGTTGCCCGTAAACTCGGGGTGGCGCGTGCGCCAATCCTTCTCCAGCAACTTCACGCCCGCGCCGAACAGCGACAACGCGCTCATCTTGAAACCGGCGCACAGCGCGCCCATCCCGGCTACCGCGAGCCCCACACCGAGCGTTGCCGTCACCGAACGTTGAGCCATGAAACTTACAGTACTACGTGCGGGCCCCCTGTTGGCGCTAGGCGGCGTGGGTTTCCTAGGCGCGGTGGCCCGCGTCCAGCGCGCCGACGACTGCGAGCGAATTTTTCTGGGCCCGCGAGCAGTTCGGCGGCACCTTTTGTGCGGCTATCGCCCCAACCGGGGACCATCGTTACTCTGACGCTGGTGACGCGAATGGGTTTCCCTCGCTCGAGCACTAACCATCCATGGTCATTTCCTCGCGAAGCGTAGGCCATTCGGCGCGGTTCATGGCGAGGGCCCTGGCGCTCGGCGGCCTGGCCAGTGCCCTCGGGGCCTGCGGTGCCGACAGCACGCCGGACATGGGAACGGCGGGTGCGATGGCGAGCCCCTCGAGCGGCGCAGGCGGCACGGCCGCAGGCGGCAGCTCGGCCGGCACCAGCGCGGCCGGCACCAACGCCGCGGCCGGCACCAACGCCGCGGCCGGCACCAACGCCGCGGCCGGCGGCAGCGCCGGAACCGAAGGCGGTGTTGGCGGGTCTAGCGCCGGCGCGAATACAGCGGGCACTTCCCCCATGGCTGGCGCCGCCGGCAGCGGGAATGCCGGTAGCGGCGGAAGCGCGCCCGATGTGGGCACCGAGGGCGACGGCGACTTCACGATCGGCCCCTCGTACACGCAAGATCCGAACATTACCGATCGCGGCAAACCAAAGGGCCAAAAATTCTCGTTCAGCATGAAGCTGGCCGACAGCAAAATCTTCAAGGGTGATGACGCGACGCTCACCAAGCCCGCGAACACCAGCCGCACCATCACCGTCTACGTTCCCAACAAGTACGTCGACGGCACCGAAGCGCCCTTCATGATCATTCAAGATGGCCCCGGTCCCATCGACCGCATCTCTCGCGCGCTCGACAACCTCACCGTGGAGACCGATCCTCTCAAGAAGATTCCGCCCTTCATCGCCATCGCCGTCACGAATGGCGGTGACGACAGCATCGGCTCCGAGCGTGGGCTCGAGTACGACACCATGTCGGACCGCTACTCGCGCTTCATCGACACCGAGGTGCTGCCCGCCGTTATCGCCGACGCCAAAATCCACGCGGCATACCCGGGCCTCAAGCTCACCCAAAATCCAGACGGCCGCGGCGCATTCGGCTGCAGCTCCGGTGGCGCCGCCGCGCTCACCATGGGTTGGTTCGTGCCCGAGCAGTGGCGGCGCATCGTCACGTACTCCGGCACCTTCGTCGATCAGCAGAACCACGCTCAAACAGCCGACGTGGCGCTCTATCCCTTCGGAGCTTGGGAGTATCACTCCGAAAAGGCGCTCATCGAGAATACCCCCGCCAAGCCCCTACGCATCTTCCTCAACGCCAACGAGTCCGACAACGGGGCCACCGCCGCCGAGAGCGGTCATCACAATTGGCTCATGGCCAACGAGCGCACCGCGGCCGCCCTCAAGGCCAAGAACTATCACTATCGGTACGTCTTCGGCAAAGGGGCCGGCCATTGTGACGACAACGTCCAAAAGCAAACCATCGCCGAAGCGCTGTCGTGGGTCTGGCGCGGCTACGCCCCCTGAGCGCGCCCGACACGCCGCGCGTTCACGTTTCCGCGACGCGCGGTTTGCGGTTTGCGGTTTGCGGTTTGCGGTTTGCACTCGCGGTTCGCGCTCGCGGTTCGCGCTCGCGCTCGCGCTCGCGGTTCGCGCTCGCGGTTCGCGGTTCGCGGTTCGCGGTTCGCGGTTCGCGGTTCGCGACTCGAAATTCGAGCTCACGAACGTAAGTAAATTTTCTCAATCATTTCAGCGGCTCGCGACGCTCGGCGGCTGTAGTCCTATTCGTAAGGATTCCAACCGCTGCGGCTCGAATCCTTACGAATAGGAGGGTCGTCATTTGGCGATCGTCGGTCGCGAAATCATTGGGAAAAATTGCTTTCATGTGTAAGGCCGATTCACGAGGAGAAATGGCGCGCGGCGGCATCCTGCGCGCCGGCCGAGAGCGTCACAACCGCGACGGCGACGAGGCGTCGTCGACGACCAGAACGGAAGCAACGGTGGGATTGCCAATCGCGGCGTTGCCGCCGCGATGAGCGTCGCTTTCGCCTTCTTAGGCAAAGAGATCGGGGAGCTTGCCGGTGACTTGGCCGAAGGTGTCGTCGGTCGAGCCGGCGGCTTGCATGGCGCTGAGCAGCACTTTGCCGGGGTGGGTGTTGGCGGGAGCAACGATGTGACGGCCGGGCGAGAGGCCGCCGGCGCGGCCACCCACGAGTAACACCATGCGATCGACCGAGTGCGTCGCGAAATTGCTCGTGGCGTCGTTCAGTTGTACGCCGTGCCCGGCTTCGGGCATGAAGATTACGACTGAGTTGTCGAGCACGGTTCCGGCGCCTTCCGGCGTCTTTTTGAGCTTGTCCATCAGGTAGGCGTAGTGCCCGATATGCCAACCCAGGCACATGCTGACCGGCAACTGCCCGCGCGTGGTCGCGTCGCCATTGTGCCCGCACTCGTGCAAATCGGCGCGGATTGGCATGCCAAAATCCGTGGAGATCTCGAACACGTTCATGTGCGACTGAAAGACGGTCAGCTGCAACGTGGCAACGCGCGTGAGGTCGCACACGAACGCCATGTGGATCAGGTCTGCCAAGACTCGAGCGCGCGCGTCTTCGTCGCTGTAGCCCGTGTTGGTGCCGATCGTGTCCGAGCCCGAGCCGGCGTTGTCCGAGCCAACCGGCAGGTTGTCGGTCGGGGCCGCCGGCTTCTGGCATTGCGAACCGCCCGAGGGCGGCATGGCCGCGATGCGCAGCTCGAGCGCGCGAATTTGCTCGAAATGTTCCTGCAAGCGCAGCTTATCGGCGGCGCCGACCTTGGCCAAAATCCGCTCGCGCTTGTCGGTGATGAGCGACAACACGCTTTGCCGCGCGCGCAGCTCGAAATCGTGAGCGGCTTGCTCACCGTCACCCTCCGGAGTGAACGAGTCGAACAGCGAGTGGTACACGATGCCCGGGTTGATCTGCGCCTCGATGGCTTTGCCGCCGTCTCCGTAGGAGATGTACTGGCGTCCGGCGAACTCGGAGCCCGAGAGATACCAGCTGGGCTGAGCGCGCACGACCAGAGAATCGAGCGTCGTTTTGTTCAACTTTGCGACGATCTGGTCGCTCGTGATGCTCGCCGCTTTGAAGCTCGCGCTGGTGGAGCGTGTGCCGCACAAGAGCGGGCTCGCGCCGCCGCCGTGAAAATCTCGAAACGCGCCGGCGTCCGGCACGTCGGCGCCTTCCACGGAGCTCGAGTTCCACGGAATCTTCAGGTTGCTGACCATGCTGAAGTCGCCCATCAAGCCGAGCGCATCGAGCGGCTTGAGCGGAGTCGTCACGGGGTACCCGGCTCCGGCGGCCGTGTCGGCGATGAAGTGCCCCGTCTCGGTCGTGCGGGTGCCGGCGACCATGTACTTGTTCTCTTCCCAGTCGTCGCCCCCGATGGCCTGACCGGCGAACACGATGGCGTAGCGCTTGGGCAAGCTGCCCGACTGGGCGTAGGCGTCGCCGTTGCCGTTCAGCATGCATTCGAGCACCGGTAAGCCGACGGCGAGCCCGCCGAGGCCCCGCAGCAGGGTGCGGCGAGGGAGGATGAGCTTCTTCACGGGACCACCTCCTCTTGACGAAGCGCGAAGCGCTCGTCGCTCACGTACGTCTTCAGCAGCTGTTGCAGGTCGTAGGCGTCGCCCTCGAAAGACGCCAAGAGCGCGTCACGGGTGGCGATCTCCTCGCTTCGTAGCTCCCGCCCGATGGCGTAGCTCATCAGCTGCTGAACGAAGCATTCTTCGAGCTTTCCGCCGTCGACCAGCAGCCGCCCGAGCTCGCCCGGGCCGCTGAACTCACCGAAGCCCGGTAGCTCGCCCTTGTCGGGCAGGACGCATTCTTCGTGGGCGTCGTCGTGGGTGCGGTAGCGCCCGGCAATGTCGTAATTCTCGAGCCCGTAGCCGATGGGATCGAGCTGGGCGTGGCAGGCCTTGCAGCTCTCGAGGGTACGGTGGGCGTCGTAGCGATCGAGCTTGCACACCTTGTCGGGGGCCGACGGCGGCTGGTCGACGTTCACGTTGGCCGGCGGTGGTGCCACCTTGTTACAGAGCAAGCGCGTCTGCACGAAGATGCCGCGCTGCGTGGGGCTAGTGTCGGAGAATTTGCTGAACGCAGCCAGCACGCTGCCGTGCGAGAGGATGCCGGCTCGCTTGCTGTCGGGGTAGGAAACCCAGCCTTGGCCGCGGGCGGGCGCCTCGAGGTCGTAGTGCGCGGCGAGCGCATCGGTGACGTACGTTCGCGTCGACGTGAACAGCTCCAGGTAGCTGGATGGCTCGTCGAAGACGATCGTGTCGATGAGCTTGTTGGTCTCTGCGCTGAACGCCGCCGCCAGCTCGGCGCTGGCAGGAATGGCTCGGTAGCCTAGCCACATCGAGTGGAATCGCTCGATCTGCGCGCGGGCGTGGGCGTCGGCCAGCAGGCGCGAGGCTTGCGCGCTGCGCGAAGGGCCGTCGAGCAGCGCGCCGGCCTTGGCTTGGTCGAGCAGAGCGGCGTCGGGACCGCTACCCCAAAGCAGGAACGAGAGCCGCGAGGCTACCTCGTAGCTGTCGAGCCGGAGGATGCCAGGCTCGCCCGTCGGGCGGCCCGTCTCGATGCGGTACAACACCTCGGGATCTTGCAGCATGCTGCGGAGGACCAGGTTCACCGCCGTGTAGAAATCGTGGGGCACGTCGGCGTTGGCCTCGGTGGCAAAGCTCTGCAGCGTGAGGTACGCGTTGATCTGCTCTTCGCTGAGCGGGCGCCGGTACAGCTTGAGGCCCAAGCTCTCGATGGTGCTGCGGAGGCACGCGGCGTCGCCCGCTCCTGTCGGCGCGCACGGTACGACCTTGCCGCGATTGGCCGCCGACAGCGCGCGGTCGGCGACGTCGTCGGCCATGGCTTCGAGCGATTCGATCAGCGCCCCCGAGGCTTCTTGCACGGTGTAGTCGTTGTCGAACGGGCGGTACTGGTCTTCCGCTAGGAATTTGGCGGCCGCGCCGCTGTCGTCGCCGAGCGCGTCGCGCAGGAGGTTGGTCAGCTCCGTGCGCGACAGGCGCCGCGCCACGCTGGCCGACGCGGTCGACAAATTGCCGGGGCCGACGTGGCCGCCGCCAGAGTTGCCGGCGCCGCCCGTCGTGGCCGCGCTGCCAGCGCTCCCGCCGGGGTGGCTGGTCGTGCCGCCGCCACCGGCACACGCCGTCAGCAACGCCGTGAGCGAGCATGCGCCGGCGAAGGCCAGCAAACGCCGCGCGCTGCACCCGAGCCCAAGCAGTGCATGCATCGAAAGACTCTGCACCAAGCCCCAAGCACACGAAACCGCTACCGCGCCGCCGCCTCGAAATAGCGAGGTGCCCTGCCCACGTTGAGCGCTTGCGCCCTACACGAATCGTCTCAAGTCGAGAGACGCGTCTCGGTGATGGTGCCTTCCACGACACCGACCTTCGGCACCGTGACGTAGAGCGTGCTGTCACTGCGCACGAGCTCGAGCTCGAGGTGCTTTTGTAGGTGCTGCTCGAGCGAGTCCAAGAAGCTCGGCTGCAGCAAAAATACGGCAATCTCTGCGAGCGCGTGGATCTTGCGGGACGCCGCCTCGCGCTCCAAATGCACGAGCTCGGTCGCGCTGAACAGCGCCACGCGCCGCGCCGCCTTCGACGCGCGGTGCAGCCTCTCCGCCGAAGGCGAGCCCACGTCAATCCACGCTAGGAGGATTCCAGTCGGATCGACAATCGAGACTGGGGGCTCATCACTGTCGGAGAGCCCCCCCTTGCTGAACGCGATGCCCGCTTCGTACGACAAGCAATACGCCAGCGTTCGCTGCCAGAAGTAGCGCGCGCTCTCCGACGGATGCCGCGCTACCCGCAACTCGAGTTGCTCGTAGACGCCGCGATCCACGTCGGAAAGCGCGATGTCGAGCTTGTAGACGGTGGCGGTCAGAGCCATGGGGCTCTTACTTCCACAACGAGAGGTCGCCCCCTAAACGGGCCGGCGGCGTGCACTGTTTCGTACACGTTGGAGGTGCGGTGCTGGAGGTTGCGCAAGCAGGGGAGCCTGCCCGAGCGGGATCGTCCAAGCACACGCGCAGCGGACGCGAGATCCCTACGTTGCCGACCACATCCTCGGCTCGGACGGCGGCGCACACCCAACCGTCCTTGTGCAACACGCCGGCCAGCTCCCAGACTACCCCGGTGCATTCGTCGTCCGGCGTGACACTCACACCGAAGATGACGGGGAGGTTGTTGTACTCATCCTGGATGACTTGCCACATTTGGGAGGTCTTGTTGGTGCACAGCCGTTCGGGCTTGGGCAGCTCCTCTTTGGTGGGGCAGACTTCTTCGGAGAATACGGGCGCGGTGCTGTCGTCCTTGATGTACAAAGGAGCGCCCTTCTTGGCGATTGGCATCAAGCCGATTGACTTGCTGCTTTCTTTCGCCGCGACGTCGTCGCAAATTCCGTCGTCGTTCGTGTCTACCAAGAGCGGCTTAGTCTCGTCGTCTTCGATATAGAGGCGGACGGTGCTCGAATTCGTTCCTGCAAAGTGAACGATCGGAAACTCATCGGCGGTGTTGGTCTTGTCGACGACGAGCGCGCGAAACATGCCCGCTATTTCAACCGAATCCAGATCATTGACGCCATCCAGGCCAACTGGATCGAAGGAAGAGCTGCACTTGGCGTTGGGGGTTGGGGTGATGGTCCTGATATTAAACGGATCCAAGTCGACCACCGGCGGGTAGTTGTCCAAGTACAGCAGCTCGGAAGCGCCCGTAGAGACGTTTCCGACCTTGTCGGTCGCTCCAACGTTCACGGTGAGCTGTACCTTGGCCTGTTTGACCAGGCGGCTGTCGAATTCGAAGGTGTAGACATTCTTTTCGACGCCCCAAGAATCACTCGCGGGGTCGTAGGGGTAGCCGACGGTATTGATCGCCACGACAATCGAGCGCGGGTCGACACCCGACACGGCGTCCGTAGCCTCGAACGTCAGCCTCACTTTCCCGCCGACAACGGCCTTATCGACGGGCGTCGTGATCTTGATGAGCGGGCCCGCGCCATCCACCAAGATCTCCTCGTTGGCCTCGGCGACCACGGGGTCGGGGTTTCTCTCGTTCGCGGCGCGGATGACGATGGGAATTGGCCCACTGGGCGCCGGATTGAAGAGCTTGGCGTTTGCTAGATCTACTTGCAGGCGATAGTGCCCATCCTTGTCCAGCGCGTCACTCAGGTCGATGGACTGGCCGACAATCTCCAGCGTTACGGAATCGAAGTCGACGTCAGCCTTCGTGTCAGTGTCGCTGAGCGGGGCCGCTTCCACCGTGAAATCGAGATCGAGGGGCTCGCTCAGGGCCCGCGCCTCGTTGGCTTTGGGCTTCAGGATCGTGATGATGGGGCCCTTGTCCACGAACGTCGACACGCTATCGGTCGCGCTGTGTTGGCTCGTGTCTTCCGCCGTGCACGTGAAGGTGACGACGCCCGACGGCACCTCGGTCAGGCTGAACTTGGCAGAGTATTCGTTGGCTTCGGAGGTTGGTATGCCGGGCTTCTCTTCGAGCACCTTGCCTGCGGCGTTCGAGAGCGCAAGCTTCACGGTCGCCGAGTTCACCTTGCTCGAGTCGACGGCGGCTGATTGAGTCGCCGAGCAGGTTGCGGTGACCTCGCTGCCGGTGAGCACGCTGCCTTCGTCGGGGTCGCTGAGCTCGGCCGGAGAGGTGATGATGACCGTGGGCGCCAGCGGAGATTCGCCGGCCTCGACCCCGCCCGCGCCGCCGAGGCTGTCGGAGCCGGCGGTCGGCTTCGAGCCCCCGTGGCCAGCCGAGCCCGCCTTACCGTTCTTGCCCGCGTTGGAGCCCCCGGACTCGACGGAGATGGGCGCGCGGTCGTCGCCGCCGCATGCTGAAAACAAGCCGAGTAGCCCCGTCGCGCCCAGCAACAACCAGATGTTCCGCATGTATGTTCCGCTTCCGCCGTTAAGCCGCCCCTACCGTGGTACCTCAGTCCGCGCCCTCAGCCAAGCAACGGGGCTGTGGGTTGTGGCGTTCCGGAGCGCGGGCCGCCGCGGCGGGCGCGGGGCGAGAGCAGGGATACGGCCGAACTGCTGGGAAAAATGCGGTTCTGCGCTACCGGGCGGGGCGTGTCACAATCGCCCCGGCTGAACCCTATGACCAATTCTCGAATCGTCGACCCGCGGAAGGAAGCGGAAGCTTTTGCGGGGGATTCTCGCTCGGATGCGCGACGCGCCGAGCGGGTGAAGGAAGACGCGCTGGCGCGCCTCGCGAGCGATTTGTGCGGATTATCCGCCAAGAAGTTGGGGCAGCTCGCGCTTCCGGAAGAGCTAGTCGACGCGGTCAGCGACGGGCGCGCCATTCCAGCTTCGGGCGCGCGTAACCGACAGCTGAGGCGAGTGCGGGTGCTGCTCCGCGATTTTGATTGGGTGCAGCTCCGCGGCCAGCTGGATACGCTGCTCGAGACGGGCGTCGTCCCCGGTTTGGGGGCAGCGCCGGCGGACGCCGTTTCGGATCGCACTCTCACCTGGACGCTGCGCTTGGTCGGCGAAGGCAGCTCGGGAATCGAGGCTTTCGTGGCGGAATTTCCGCGCGCGGATCGCACTCATTTGCGGCAGCTGGTTCGCGCGGTACAGAAGGCCGAGGGCGACCGCCGCTTACGGGCCGAGCGAACCCTGACTGATGCGCTGCGAGGCTTTCTGCGATGACCGACGATACCGAGACGACCAAGCCTACGTGCGACGCCCGTGCCACCTTGCTGGTGACGCTCACGCCGGACGGCACCGCGACGAACGTGGCGCGGCAGCGGCTCTTGCTGCGCTGCATGTTGTCGGTGGGTCACGCCGGCCCGCACGTCGACCCGCTTCACGCCGAGCAATGGGACGCGCCAGCTGGCGCCACGCCCACGCTGCTCCGCCAAGAGGATGATCCGGCATGAGCTCGACTGAAGAAGAAGCTCGGGGCATCGACGCGGGCTGGGACGCGGGCGAGCCGAGTGAAGACGACGTGGATCAGGCGTGGGACAGCGTGCCCCCGCCGATCAGCGCGGCCGTGGCGTCGTCCGCGCCGTCCACGGCCCCCGCGACCGAGGAGGTCGACAGCGGTTGGGACGACGTGCCGGACGGCGCCCCGGGGCCCGTTGCTGCCTCGGGCAAGCGCCGCCCGCACCGCCAACGCCGAGCGAAAACCAGCGCCGCGGTCGCGAGCGCAAGCCCCGTGCTTTTGCCGCGCCCCGCCGAGCCGAGCAAGAAGCACCAGCGCGAGCATGCGCGCAAGCAGCGCGCGTACGAGGCGCAGGTCAAGCAGCAGCGGAAGGTAGAAAAGAAAGCGCAGCGCGCCGTAGAAATGCGTGAAGAGGCGGCCGCTCGGCTTCGTCAAAGAGAAGCCGAGGCGCGAGCGCGGCAAGAAGCGCGTGCCCGCGCCGAGAGCAACCGCCCGGCGCCCACGCGCAAATCGGCTAGCCCGAAGCGCGTCGAAGGCGTCAAACCGAGCCTTGGTCGGGCTGCCCCCGCGGTCGAGGTGAAGCGGAAGGAGCCGCCCGCGCGCTCCGGCCGATTCGAGCGCGCTCTGCGACCCGGGGTGGTGGTCACGCTTGCCGTGCTGCTGGCGGTGGCCCTGCTGCTCGTGCTGCGTAAGTAGGCGAGCGCCAGCTGACGGCCGCCGCTGGCGGTGTTAGGCTACGGCCCGTGATTGGGAAATCGAGGGTCTCGGGGTTCGCTTTGTTTTCGCTCGTGCTCGCGCTTGCGTGCGGCAGCACGGGCAACAACCACGGTGCCGGGCAGGGCCAGGCGGGCTCGTCGGGCGCGGCGGTTGCCGGTAACGGCTCCGCAGAAGCCGGCTCCGGCGCGGCCACCAGCTCCGGTGGTAGCGAGTCCGCCCCGGCCGGCGCCGGCGGCGAAACCGTCGGTGGAGAGGCGAACGCGGCCGGGGAGGGTAACGCGGGCGGGCAGGCGCCCGTCGTGCCGACGGAGCGAGTCGAGCTGGTGCGCGACAAGGTGCCGAACAAGCTCGACCTACTCATGATGATCGATAACTCGATCTCGATGAAGGACAAGCAGCACTTGTTGGCTGACGCCATGTTGCATCTGGTCAGCCGCTTGGTGCAGCCGCGCTGCCTCGACGAGCAAGGCGCGGCCACGGGCCTGCAAGCCACGCCCGCTGGCGTTTGCCCTTCGGGCTCGCAGCCCGAGTTCCTGCCCTTCAACGACATTCACGCGGCGGTCGTGACCTCGAGCCTCGGTTCCCACGGTGCTGCCGGCGCGAAAGACATCTGCGTCGACGTGAACAGCGACGACCACGGGCAGCTCGTGGGCATCATGAGGCCCAATTTGCCGAGCTGGAACCAGCAAGGGTTTCTGGCTTGGGATCCGAAGCAGATGCTGACGCCCGTCGGCATCGGCGAGCCGGCGGTGTTCGCCGAGGGCCTGGCCGAGACCGTGGTCGCGGCGGGCGACCGCGGGTGCGGCTACGAAAGCGCGCTCGAGGGTTGGTACCGCTTCTTGATCGATCCCGAGCCGCCCGCGGCGGTGGTGGTACCGAGCGGGAGCAGCACGGCGGTCGTGCAAGGCACGAGCGCGGAGGTGCTGGCCCAGCGCGCGGCGTTCTTACGCTCTGATTCGGTGCTGGGCATCGTCATGCTGTCGGACGAGAACGATTGTTCGGTTCAAGACGAGGGGTACGGCTGGCTGGTGGCGCGAGCAAATCCCATGTTCCGCGCCACCTCGCAGTGCCTAACCAACCCCAATGATCCGTGCTGTCAGTCGTGCGCCCAAGTCACCGCAGCGCCGGGCTGCCCCGTCCCGGCGAATGACACGGAGTGCGCCAAGGGCACTTCGCTCACCGTGGCCGAAGACGATCCGAACCTGCGTTGTTTCGAGCAAAAACGGCGCTTCGGCTTCGACCTGCTCTACCCGGTGCAGCGCTACATCGACGCGCTCACCCTCGCCCAAGTGCCGCGCCGCTCGGACAAGGCGCTGGTGGCCAACCCCATCTATGAAAGCAAGGGCGGCGCCGCGCCCCGCAGCCCCGAGCAGGTGCTGTTGCTCGGCATCGTGGGAGTGCCATGGCAAGACATTGCCGACGCCGACAGCCTGACCGGCGAAGGCCTCAAGTTTCTGAGCGAGGACGGTCCTCTCTCTGCCGAGCGCTGGGACGTGATCTTGGGTGATCCTACCGCGAGCCCGCCCGTGCTCCCGTTGGATCCCTTCATGTACGAGACGCCCGAGGATCGAACGACGATCGTCGGGTTACCTCAGGCGAACCCGCTCTTGCCGAACGAGAAGCTCGTGGCCGCGTCGTCGCTCGATCCGCAGGCCAATCGCATCAATGGTCACGAAGTGGTGAACCTGGGCGCTCGCGACCTGCAGTATGCCTGCACCTTCGCCCTGCCGAGCCCCATCGTGTGCGACGCGGCCGCGATGGCGAGCGTGGAGGGTTGCGACTGCTTCGCCGACGATTTGGCTTTCAATCGTCCCCTGTGTCAGCCGCCATCGGGCGGCGCGCCGACCATCAATCAGACCTACGGCAAGGCGTATCCCGGCTTGCGTGAGCTCCAGGTGCTGAAGGGCATCGGCGGTCACGGCATCGTCGCGTCCACGTGCCCCAAGACGGCCGATCTCACCTCCGATAACTACGGCTACCGCCCCGCCATGGACGCCCTGGCAGGACGAGTCGCCAAGCAGATTGGTCGCAGCTGCCTGAACCAAGACGCTCGCGCGGACGCCGAAGGGCGCACCGCCTGCAGCGTGATCACCGCGTCTAGCTCCGGCAGCTGCGTGTGCCCGGCGGCCCAGGGGCTCAGCAAGGCGCCCGACACCGCCGTGGCGCCGGTGTTGGAAGAGCTCGCGTCGGTGGGCTACTGCGGTCCTGGCATGTCGTGCGACGCGCTGTGCTTGTGCGAGCTCGACCAGCTCGACGGCGCAGAGCTGGCGGCGTGCCAGACGGACGACCAAGCGCCCGAATCTCCGGGATTTTGCTACCTCAACGCCGTCAAAGGTGAGGCTCACGCGGGGCGCGCCGCGCTCGCTCAAGACTGCGTCGGCGCGTCCCCTCGGCGCATTCGGTTTACCGGCGGCGCGCCCGCGCAGAGCAGCATTGCCCTTCTTTACTGCCCGGAGTAGTCCGCCCAGCAGTTTGCGCTATGCTGAAGGTCACCTTGGGGCGACCCCGAATGCTTCGTTGGCTGATAGGCCCCCTGCTCGTGGGTAGCGTCGCGCTGGCTCAACAGGGCCTCATCGCAGAGCCGTGGCAGAAGGCGCCAGCGCCCGCGGCCGCGCCAGTTCCCCCGTCTCTAACCATGCCGTCGTCCGGCCTCCCGCCGGCTGCCGATCGCGTCGCCATCCCCGCCCCAGCCCGAAGCAAGGGACCCGCCTCCAACGCGGAAAAATGGTCGCCGCCGGTCGTGCCTCTGCTGGTCGACCCCTGGGCAAGCGCTCCCGAAGCGCCCGCGGTGGGCGGGGCTCGCTGGCTCGCTGCTCCGCCAGAGATCGTCGATCCGTGGGCCAAAAAAGCGCGAGGCGAGTTGCCGCGGGTCGCGAGCTCGCGCTCGCCGCGCGCGACGATCTTCTAAGCTCTGGTGCTAGGCTCGAGCGGGTGAGCGAGTCGCTGATCACCACGGCGCTGAGGCACAGGCTGATCTCGGTGTTCGAAGATCCTTCGTACCGTCCGCCGCCGTTGCCCAGCGTGGCCATGGAGCTCTTGGCGCTGTCTGGCCGCGCCGACGCTCGCGCGAGCGAGGTCGTAAGGCTGTTGGAGCAAGACGAAATGCTGGCCGGCAGCGTGCTGCGCTTGGTCAGCTCGCCCATCTACTCGGGACGCAGCACCATCACCACCCTGAAAGAGGCCGTGATTCGGCTGGGCTTCAAGATCGTGCGCGACATGGTATTCGAGGTTGCCCTGCGCAGCGGTGTCTTCGACCTGGCCGAATACGCCGAGACGGTGGCGCAAGTGCAGCGCCACAGCACCGTGACCGCGTACATTTCACGTATCGTGTGCAGCAAGGCGCGCATCGACGGCGACCACGCGTTCATCTGCGCGCTATTGCACGACGCCGGCTTCGCAGGCTTGCTATTCGCGGTGACCGACTTCGAAGGCAGCGAGAGCCCACCGCTCGAGCAGCTGTGGACCGACATCGATGCGCTCCACGAGCGGGCTTCGGGTATCCTGGCCACGCTCTGGGGCCTCCCGGCCAGCATGGCCGACATCGTTGGGCACCATCATCACTTGCACACCGGCGAATTTTCGAAGGTCGCGGCCGCCATTTGCGTGGCCGATAGGCTGAGCCGCGCGTTCGGGGCCGACGTCGTGGGGCCGGCGGATTCTCAGGGCATAGCCATCGCGGGCGACGCTGTTTCGGAGTTGGACTTCGAGATAGCGCGAGGCGAGTTGAACCTGAGCGAGGCGAGCTTGGACGACATTCAAGCCGAAGCGGAGCAGCTCGTGCCGCAAATTCTCTGGCTGTAAAACGCAATGCGCCCCAGCGGCTCGATTTCTCGGGCCGCCAGGGCTTCCGCATCGGCGACGTTACGGTCGCTCAGCGCTGGTTCAGCGGAGCTGCCAGCCCGCGACGGACGTGTTGACCAGCCAGAGCCCATCGGCCCCGACCAACAGCACGAAGTCACGTTCACCAGCCACCGGGGCGTCGTCCGCGCTCAGCGTCTTCTGCGCCAGCAGCGTCGTCATCGAGTGCGCCGCCGCACCGAGGATGATGTTACCCGGTCCAACCGCCACGCCCGCTTCGGCCGAAGATTCGGCAGGCATGACGCCGCTGATCAAGGCGCTGTTCAGCAGATCGCTGACCACCGGCCCAAAGTCGACGGTTTCGGTGAGCTCGGTCGAGGCGTGGACGCCGCGCAGCAGCACCTTGCTGGGCTGCTCGAGATCGAATTGCTCGTGGATGGTCTGGATGGTGTCGCCCGCGATGTAGCTCAGGTAATGCTCACCGGCTTCGATGGTGCTGGTGGCACCCGTAGCAAGCGCAGTGGCGGTACCACTCGAGGCGTCGTCGGCGACCGCCTTCAGGGTGAAGCCCGCGGCGCTCGCGGGCAGCTGGAAGGCGCCCATGGTTTGGGCGGCCAGATCGTCACTCAGCTTGGCGGCGGCGGTGGTGTGAGTCGACTCGTAGACGTCGACGGTGCTGACATCCGAGGCGTGAACCAGGTGAATCCACGGTTGCTCGCGGACCCAGCTAACGTTGCCGTCTTGGTCGACCACCAGCAGCGCAAAGCCATTGGCAGGGGCGCGGAAGGGGAAGCCTGGATTGCCAGTGGCGATGACGAACAGCTCGCTGCCCGCGGTCAGCTTGGGCAACGTCAGTTGGGTCAGCACGCCGTCGTCTTCAGTTTGGAAATCGATCGGAATGGCCGCGCCAGCCGGCAGGCTGACGTTGCTCTCGCTGCCGAACAGCGGCAGCGCCGGCACGTCGACGTCGTCGGTGGCAATCACGTCGAGGTCGACCTCACCCCACGCCGGGGTGGCGTGGACGACGCGCGCGACGGCCCTGCCCGTGGCCGCCGCTTCGAAGTCGTGCTCCAACGGCAGCAGCCAGAAGCCCACGTCTTCGTCGTCGGCTTCGGCGAAATCACCGGCCGCGACCACGGTGTAGTCGGCGCCGGTGTCCAGCTCGATGTCCGCGCTGGTGAACGCAGGAGCGGTGCTGGTCTTGGCGCCCGCCGGGCGCAGATCGAAGGCCATGGTGCCCGCGTCGACCTCGATGAACTCGGTGGCCTCGCCGTACGCGACACCCTTGGCGACGGCCGTGGTCGAGCCCTTGGGGTAGATGTCTACGCTGGGCGCGCTGGGTGAAGCGTGTACCACGCGCAGTCGCGATTTCGGGGCTGCGCTCGCCCCGCCCTCGCCGCCCTCGCCCGCGACGCCACCTGCGCCGGCGTCATTTCCAAGCGCGCCGCCTGCGCCGCCGGTGTCGCTGCCGCTAGCGCTGCCGCCCGCGCTCGACTTGCCGGCCGTGCCGCCGGTGCTCGACTTGCCCGCCGTGCTGCTTTTGCCAGCGCTGCCCGCGGCGCTGATGCTGTCGTCATCGTCGCTGCCGCAGGCGAGCGGGGTGAGCGCGACAAAGAGACTCATGCTTGCCAAGCCAAGAAACCGAATATTTGATTTGTTCATGTTGTTTGGTCATCTCCTGAAAGGTGACGACGGGCACTCGAGCAACAATCGCGCCGTTGCCCCGAGAGCGCCGTAAGCTAGCGATGCGAGGCGCTGGCCGCGTTGCTGGTGACCACGCGCGTGCCCGAGGGATGCGCACCGTTTGATCCCAGTGCGGCGCAAATGGGGTCGCTCTGCCACTACGCTGCGAGCCGTAGGACGTGAGGCGTCTTGGAGTCTGACTCGAACGTCATGCGGGGAGACGGCGCACGTTCGAACGCCCACGGCTGGCTCTTCGCCGAGCTCGTGGCGCCGAGCTCGTGGCGCCGCGACGCGCATTCGCTGCGCTCCCGCTGTACACGTGAACCGAAGCGGCAACGGGCGCGTGCTTGGCAAAATAATCGAGAATTCGTGGCGTTTCGATCCGTTCGCGCCGCCTGAGCGTATTTTCCGGCATGCTCGACTCGGTGAGCTCGGCGGGACCTTCTTGGGCGACTCGTAACGTGCAGCTGCTGACGTGGTTCGCGCCCCTGCTACTTGCGGCAGGTGTGCTGGGCTTCGTGGTGCCGCCTCATCTAGCTCTGATGAGCGGCGCGCCCGCATACAACGTGTTCCACTTGCTGGCGGGGTCCATCGGGTCGTTCATCGTGCTCCGACGCCTGTCGCCCGCCGCCGCCACCTTCAACCTCGTGTTCGGTGCGATCGATCTGTACCAGGCGCTGGCGGGGCTGACGGGCCTCTTCCCGGCGCGGCTTTTTGCCCTCCGCCCCGCCGATCACGTGCTGCACGTGGGCTTTGGTTTGCTGCTGGCCGGCGTGGGCTACCTCGGAAAAAAGTCCGGCTAAACGCGGCTCGCTGCTAGCCTGCCCGCAATGCTTCCGGCTTTCCTGGGTCGTAGCTTGGCGGCCCTGCTCGTACTCGGCTGGACTTCGCACGCCGCAGCGGAATCGCAGCCGCTCGCGGAACCGCGACCCTCCAGCCACTACTACCTTCACGCGGGGCTCGCGCTCGGCGCTTTCGTGGCGACGGGGGTGGAGGAGCTGGTGAGCATTCACCACGGCCCCGGCTTCGACCTGGCGCCGTTCGGGCCCGACGACGCGGTACGCCGCAACTTCAGCGCGGCGGCCGCGAACTTGAGCGACAAGCTCTTGGCCGTGACCATGAGCGCGCCGTTGTTTTTGCAAATGTCGCAGGGCTTCGACACCAGCATGGGCAACGCGAGCCTCATCTACACGGAGGCGCACGCCTTCAATCTCTTGCTGGCCAACACCTTCAAGATCAGCGTCCGGCGCCCGCGCCCGTACACACACTCCGAAGACGAGCGCATCTTGGCTTTCATGGATCGCCAAGGCGCCGATGCCTACACGTCGTTCTATTCTGGTCATGCCAGCGCGGCCTACACGTCGGCCATGGCCGGTTCGCTGCTGTACGCGGCGCGCACGGACGACCTGGCGGCGCGGCACGTGGTCTGGGGGCTGGAGTTTCTGATGGCGGGCATGACGGCGCAGCTTCGCGTCAGCGCAGGGCGCCACTACCGCAGCGACATCTGGGTCGGTAGCTTGGCGGGCTTGGCGATCGGGCTCGTGGTGCCGGCGCTGCATCGGGTGCCGCTGGAGCGGGTGCGCCCGAGTGAGATCGCGACCGCGGGGGGCGCGTTCGCCGTCAGCATGCTGCTGAGCGAAGTGGTGAGCTTCTGCAAAGCTCTGGACTACCTGCATCTGTGCGCGTTACCGCGCGACATCTCGGAGCCCCTGCAGGACGCGCGCCTTTCGGCGCCGCCCCCCAGCTGGGTCATTGCGCCGGCGCCGTTCCCGGGCGGCGCGGGTTTTTCGCTGTCGCGCCAACTTTAGTGTTGTGGTATCGATACCACAATGCAATTTCCAGCAAATAGCTGATCCATTTTCGCGCGGTTGAGCGACCTTTAGCGTATGAGTCGCCGAAGCCCGCTCGCCGCGCTCGCAGTCGCCTTCGGGGCCCTGGCTGTGGCGTCGCCGGCCCAAGGCACCATCGTCTGGGAAGGCAAAGAGGTGCCAGCCTGGCCCGAAGCAGCCCTACCGCCCGCGCCTCCGGGCAAGGCGTTAGCGGCCGCCAACATCGGCCTCTATCCGCATCCGTCCGGCAACGTGTACGGGCTCACGCTGCTCATCGACTTCAGTGACGCCCAGCCCGCCTTCACCAAAGCCGAGATCGACGCTTGGCTGAACCAGAAGGGTTACAAGGAAGGCGGCCTCAACGGCTCCGTGCGCGACTACTACTTCGACGAGTCCAACGGCACCGTCGATTTTCAAAACGAGATCTTCGGCTTCTATCGCGCCAAGCAGACCAAGGCTCACTACGAAGGTGGCAACGGCTACTCCGGCTCCGACGAGCTGTACGAGGAGCTCATGGACTACTTCGATCCGCTGGTCGATTTTTCGAAGTACGACAACGACAAAGACGGGCGCACCGACGCCATCAGCATCGTGTACGCCGGCGAGGCCGAGACGTGGGGTCAAGGGCTGTGGCCGCACGCCAGCGGCTCGAACCAGAAGCGCGACGGCGTCACCATCGCCCGTTACATGATGACGAACCTCGGCACCAGCCTAGGCCTGTACACTTTCAGCCACGAAGTCGGGCACATGCTGTTTGGCTGGCCCGACCTGTACGGGTTCGGCAATTACTGCATCATGGGTAACGGCAGCAGCCAGAAGAACCCAGTCGGCATCAACGACTTTTACCGCGCCGATCAGGGCTGGATCCCGGTGGTCGACGTGACCAAAGACACCAACGCGGTGTTCACGGCCACGCGCAACGGCGCGGGCTACCGCTACACCAACCCAAAGAGCTCGAAAGAGAGCTTCTTTTGGTCCAATGTGCAGAGCTCGGGGCGCTTCAGCACCATCATGGGTGACGGGCTCTTGCTGCTGCATTTCGACAAGAGCATCGGCAGCAACAACCCGCCCAACCCGCTCAGCTTGGCGGTCGTGCAGGCGGACGGAAAGAAGGATCTCGACCAGACTATGTGGCCCGAGCCCGGCAGCGACGCCAAAGACTACTTTCAGGGCGGCGGCGTGAGCGAATTTTCGGGCGCCAAGTTCGCGACGGCCAAGTGGAACGACGGCAGCCCTTCGGAGCTGCACATCTACGAAGTGGCGGCCATCTCCGAGAACATGCAGTTCAAGGTCGGCAACGGGCCAATCGTGGCCGGTCCCAATGGCGGTGCGGCTGGCGCGGCTGGCGCGGGCGTAACGGGCGGCGCGTCCGGCGTGAGCGGCGGCGGCGCGGGGGGCGCGAGCGGTGGCGGCGGCTTCGCGGGTGATGGCGTGGCGGGCAGCGCGTCGGGCGCTGCGGCCGGCGGCGCCGGATTGACGAGCGGCGGCGGCGGCGGCGGGCCGCTCGGAGCCGCCGGGGTGATGGTGGGCGGCGGGGCCGCCAACATGGCCGGTACACCTGCCGCTCCCGCCTCTGCCCCGGCCGCCGGAGCCGACGATGGCTCTTGTGGCTGTCGCGTCGCGTCGTCGCCGCGTCGCTCGGGCCCTCCGCTGCTCGCGCTCGCGCTGCTGGGCGCGTTCGTGCGTCGGCGGCCTCGTCCGTTTGCGCGGCGGCGCCGGTAGACAGCGGCGCCTAGAGCAGCGCGCAGCCGCGCTTGGCGACTTTACAGGTCTGTAGCAGCGGGCAGTTCTTGTTATTGGGCGTGAATTGGCACTGCCCTTCGACACAAAAATTGTCGGTGCAGTCGATGCCGTCGAAGCAATCGTCCGCGGTGCAACAACCTTGGCAGCTGTTGTTGCAGCAAACCTGGCCCGCTTCGCAGCCGTACGCGCAGACGCCTTCACGACAATGGCCGCAGCCTTTGCTGCTGCAGTCGCCGTCGTCTCGGCATTCGACATCGCGCTTGCAGCCGCTGGTGGGGTCGCAGCTGTAGCCCGCGTCACATTGGCCTACCGCGTGGAAGCAGCGCCCTTCGATGCACGCGTCCACGGTGCAGACGACGTCGTCGCTGCAGTCGGCTGCGCTGCAACAAGAGCCGCAAGTCGCGCTGCCATCCCGCCCCGGGCAGCACTGCTCGCCGTCGCTGCAACGAGGCGTTTGGCTGCATTTGCCGGCCGTGCACACGCCGACGGTGCACGGGTCGTCGTCGGCGTCGCATTCTTGATTGGAGCAGCACTGCTCGGCGCAGCCCAGGTCTGGGCAGCAGCGTGTGGCGTCGTCGCAGAAGGCGTGCACGCACAAGCTTGCTTGGCAGCTGTCTGCGGTGCAGCTGCTGCCGTCGTCACAAGCGGCGGGGTCGCCGGCTTTGCAGGCTTCTTGGCTCACGCAGCCGTCGGTCAGCGAGCAGTAGCGGCCCGCGCCGCAGCTGGTCAAGCTGGGTTGGTGCTGGCACGCGCCGGCAAAGCAGATGTCGTCGGTGCAGGCGGTGCCGTCGTCGCAGTCCGCGTCTTCGCAGCACTCACCGCAATCACCCTCGCAGCACTTCTGATCCCCGGCGCATTTGGGGGCCGTGATGCACGTGCCGTTTCGTCGGCAGATATCCTCGGTGCAAGGATCTCGATCGCTGCAATCTTCGGGGCCGCGGCAGTGCATGGGCGCGCTGCCGCCCGCGCCGGGCGCGCCGCCCGGGCTGGTGCCGGCTTGGTCGGCGCCGCCCTCACCGAGGGTCGAGCCGCCGGCGGCGCCAGCCACCGTCCCGTCGCTGAACTCGGCGCCGCCGCAGCCCGTGGCCGCTCGTACCAGAGCGACCCCGAGCGCCGCGAGCAGCCCCAGGCTCTTCGGTAGGCTCGACGCGCTCTTCTTGCCCAAAGTGAGTCGAGCATAGCAGCGAGCACGCCCCGGCCGAGGTGCAGCGCGGCAAATTCGCGAATAGCGGCCAGAATTTGGCCACCCTCACGCCGCGCTCGCGCCACCGCCAGTTTCTGTTAAAGCAAGCGTCGCCGTGACCGCCCTAACACCCCAAAATCCCCAAGAAGTCGTCGCAAATCTCAGCCAGTGCGAAGCCGCGTACGCTGCCGTCAAGCAGCAGGCGCTGAAGCTCGACATGACGCGCGGCAAGCCGTCGAACGAGCAGCTCGACCTGGCCAACGAGCTCTCGACCGTGCTCACGGCCAGCGACTACAAGGCCGCCGACGGCACCGACGCGCGTAACTACGGCGGCCTCGACGGCCTGCCGGAGATGAAGGCCATCTTCGCGGAGCTGCTCGAGACCACCCCCGCGAACCTGATCGTGGGCGGCGCCTCCAGCTTGACCATGATGCACGACGCGGTCGTGCGTGGGCTGCTGCACGGCGTGCCGGACGGAGACGGACCGTGGTCCAAGTCCAAGATCAAGTTCTTGTGTCCCGCACCCGGCTACGATCGCCATTTCGCCATTTGCCAACACCACGGCATCGAGATGATCCCGGTGGGACTCGACGCCAACGGCCCCGACATGGCCACGGTCGAGAAGCTCGTCGCTGCCGACCCGAGCATCAAGGGCATGTGGTGCGTGCCCAAGTACTCGAACCCCACGGGCGAGACATACTCGGCCGAGGTCGTGGAGCGCTTGGCCGCCATGAAGGCGGCGGCTCCAGATTTTCGGCTGTTTTGGGACAATGCCTACGCCGTCCACGACCTTTACGACACGAGCGATCCGCTGGTCGAGATCCTGACCGCGTGCGCCAAGGCCGGTAACCCCAACCGTCCGCTCGAGTTTGCTTCGACCTCGAAGATCTCGTTTGCCGGCGCGGGCGTGGCGGTTCTAGCCACGAGCGCGGCCAACGTCGCCGATGCGAAGAAGCACTTGGCCATCCAGACGATCGGCCCCGACAAGCTGAACCAACTGCGGCACGTGCGCTTCTTTCAGAACGCGGCGGGGGTGAAGCAACACATGCAGAAGCACGCCGCGCTGCTCCGGCCCAAGTTCGACGCCGTCACCCGCGTCTTCGAGCGCGAGCTCGGCGGCAGCGGCTTGGCCGCCTGGACGAAGCCGCGCGGTGGCTACTTCGTCAGCCTGGACACCCTGGATGGCTGCGCCAGCGAGGTCGTGAAGCTGGCCGACGAAGCCGGCGTGAAGCTCACCCCGGCCGGCGCCACGTTCCCGCTCGGCAAGGATCCCCGCAACCGCAACATTCGCGTCGCTCCCTCGCTGCCGCCGGCCGCTCAGGTCGAGACCGCGATGGAGGTCGTGACCTTGTGCGTGAAGCTGGCCAGCGCACGCAAGTTGAAGGGCTGAGCTCGCCGCGAGGCGCCCAAGGTTTGGAGCGGCGCGCGCTGGGCCAAACCGGGGGCGCCGCTACTCCGGAAATTCGACGAGGTTTCCGCTGAGCATCAACAGCGACAGCACGGTCCAGCAATGATTGTAGTAGCGGCTGCGCGCTAGCAGCTTGCCAGTGCGCACGCGCGCGTAAGCGGCGTCGATGAAGGCTTGGTAGCGTGGGTCGTGCTGGGCGCCTACGGCGGCGCAGCCCACGAACACGGCCGAGCCGGCGTTGGGCTGCTCGGTGCGAGGATCGGGGGCGGGCTTGCCCGAGAGCTCGTAGCCGTCGCCGATGCGCTCGGCGCCGAGCGCGGCGAAGAACCGCGTCACGCGAGCCAAGTACTCTCGGGCGCGCGGGTCACCGTTGTAAGCAAAGTCTTGGCCGAGCCGGAATGGCAACCGGGCCGAGTCGGTTTGGTAGTTCGTCATGGCGCCTGGAAAGGCTTCGACGGGCGCGCCGGCGGCGTTACACCAGGCCGGCACTAGGCCATTTTCGCGGTTCTGGCTGACGTCGTTCAGGCTCGCGAACACGATCTGGTAGCCGCGGTCGATGACGCGCGCGAAGCCCGCCCGCTCGCCCGAGACTTCACCGAAGATGCGGTACTGGTTGGGCGCGAAATACGACGGATTGAACACGTTTTGCCCACGCCATTCGTCGCCGGGAAGGAGCATGTCAGGGTGCTCGCCGTGATCGACCTCGAGCCGCCATACGCGCTCGATCTGGCGCTGGGCGTGGCTCAGGTACGACTCACCCAACGTGCCCTGTCCGCTCCATTGGCGGTGGGCCATCACCAGCGCCCAAGCCATGTCTTCGTCCGAGTCGGTTGCGCCACCGCTGCCCAGCGCGCGCGAGCCGTCGGGCGCGATGTACCAGCTCATCAGCCCGTTGGGGTTGAGGAAGCACAGCGCGTACTGCCAGAATGCGTCGAAGAGCGGCTGGTCGTCGAACATGACGGCGATGATCATGCCGTAGGCGATGCCCTCCGAAACGGTGCTGTTCACGACGCCGTCGGGCGTGTCGGGGCGCCGCGTGCGCAAGAAGCCGCGCGCCCCCTCGGCCGTCACGATCTCTTCGCGAAAGCGGAGGAAGGCGGCGCGAGCGTCTTCGGCGTTGGCCTGGCGGGCGTAGCTGATGCCGGGCAGACGTTGGTCGTGCGGAAACGGAAAGCGTGCCATGCGCCGTTCATAGCAATTCTTACGCGTGAACGGCTCGATGACGTAAGGGGTCGCGAATGGCCAAGTCAGTCGATGATCGCGGTCGAAGCGCCCGGCAGGCGCGCGGCTCCGCGGCCCTGCTAGAGACCGGTGAGCGGGCCCGTGCTGTCGCCGACTCGAGCCCCCGCCACGCCGGCCGTCTCCAGCATGGTAACGAGCAGGTTCGACACCTTCTCCCGGGGATCGGTCCGGGATTTGGGCGTGAAGGAAATGTGCTGGCCTGGCGTCAGCTTGCCGCCGCCGTGGCCCCCCAGCACGATTGGCATGTCGTCGTGGTTGTGGCGGTTGCCATCCGAGATGTCGCTCGAGCAGAACACGGCCGAGTTGTAGAGCACGTTTTGGTCGCCCACGGAGTCGGGGACGGCCTTCAGCTGGTCGAAGAAGTAGGCCAGTTGCTGCATCTCCCAGGCGCCGATCTTCGCCAGCTGGCCGATCATACCGGCGTCGTTCATGTGATGGGAGATGTCGTGATGGCCCGAGGTGATCTCGAGGAAGGGGTGAGTGTGCTGACTGAGGGCGTTGGTGAACATGAACGTGACGATGCGGGTCGCGTCGCAGGCGAACGCCAAGGCGATCAGATCCATCATGGCCTTCAGCTTGCCGGGATAGTCCAGGGTCGAGCCTTTGGGCGGAGGCGCGCCGGGGGTGCAGCCCGCGCTCGGGCCCGAGCCAATGACCCGCTTTTCGAGCTCGCGCACGCCGGTCAGGTACTGGTCGAGCTTGACCTTGTCGGTGGCGCCGAGCTTGGGCGAGAGCCCGTTGACGTCAGCGAGCACGAAATCGATGACGCTCTTTTCGTACGCTTGGCGCTTGGCGGTCTCGGCCGCCGACGCGTTCGGGTCGTAGCCCTCGAACAGTTGGTTGAAGGCTTGGGCGGGGTCGACGATCTTGGGCAGCGGCGTGACGGCGTCTGCCCAAGAGATGTTGCGCGCGTAGGCGCAGCTGTAGCCGCTGTCGCAGTTGCCGGTGGCACCGCCCCCATCGGTGCCTAGCTGCAACGACGGCAGGCGCGTGGCCATGCCGATCTTCTGCGCGGCGACTTGGTCGGCGGAAACGCCGAGCTTGATGTCCGTCTCGGACTTGTTGGCGTGGGCGCAGGTGATGAAGCCGGACGTGCCGGCGGCGTGGTCGCCCGCCATATCGGGCCGGGCGTTCACGTTCTCGAGCCCGGTGATGATCGAGAAGTCTGGCTTGGACGCGTCCAGGCCGGCAAACATGGGAGGCAGCGCGTAGTCGGCGCCGACCGTCGTGGGTCGGAAGGTGGCCATGTCGAGCCCGTTCGGCAAGAAGATGTAGACGAGCCTGACGGGCGCCGTCTGCTCCTGCGCGCGCGCCGAGCGGGGTAGGGCCGATTCCAAAAATGGCAAGCCGAACAGCGTGGCGCCGCCGCCGAGGAGCAAGCGCCGAGAAATGTGTGGTGCGCGCTTCATGGCATGTCTCCCTCGGGCTCACCGCGTCGACTGGTGAAGGTGGGGCTCGTGACGATTTGCTCGACCAGTTGGGCGAACGAGAAGTCGTTCGTGGTCAAACCTCGAGCGAGGGCGTCCAGCGTTGGGCCGTCCAGGTGCCCGGCCGTTGCCACGGGAGGGCGGCCGAGCGCGTAGCTGTACAGCTTGTGGGCTGCGCAGCGCGCGAACTCTGGCTTGACGGCGATGCGGGCCGCTAGCTCTTTGGCACCCACGAAAGCTTCACCCGATGGCAGCTGGCCGTTGGCGTCGATCGGCTTGCCGGCGTCCATTTCGCGGTAGACGCCGACGGCGTCGAAGTTTTCGAGCCCCAGGCCGATGGGGTCCATCAGCTGGTGGCACGAGTTGCAATTCGGATCGGCGCGGTGCACCTCCAAGGCTTGACGCTGGGTCAGCCCTTGCTCTTTGGCCATGGAGACGCCGGCCAAATTCACGTCGGGCGGCGGCGGCGGGACGGTCGCGCAGAGCAGCTCGTCCAACACCCATTTGCCGCGTAGCACGGGCGACGTGCGGTTGACGTGCGAGGTCAGCGTCAAAAAGCTTGCTTGAGTCAGGAAGCCGCCTCGCTGCGCGTTGCCGCTCAAGTCGACGCGCGTAAGCTCGGTGCTGCCGACCGCGGGCAGGCCGTAGTGCGCGGCCAGGCGATCGTTCAGGTAGCTGTAGTTGGCCGTCAACAGTTGCATGAGCGGGTTGGCCTGAAACGCGATGTCTCGAAACAGCAGCTCGGTCTCCGCCCTCATCGCGCGGAGCAGCGGAGCGTCCACGCTGGGAAACAGCGTGTGGTCTGGCTCGAGCGTGTCGACCGCGCGCAGATGCAGCCATTGGCCGGCAAAATTGTCGACAATCGCGCGAGCGCGCTCGTCCGCGAGCAGGCGCGCGGCTTGCTCTTTCAGCGTCGACGGGTCGCCGAGCGCGCCGCTCTCGGCGCTGGCGAGCAAGGCGCTGTCCGGCGTGCTGCTCCACAAGAAATACGAGAGGCGCGAGGCCAGCTCGTAGCCGCTGAGCGCGTGAGGCGCGAGCGAAGTGGGGTCTGGGTCGAGCTCCACACGAAAGACGAAATGCGGGGACAGCAAGATGGCGCGCAGCGCGAGGCCCAGCCCGACTTCGGCGCTGTCTCCGTTCGCCTTGGCCACGCCCACCACCGCCAACAGGCGGTCGAGCTCGGCGTCGGCCACGGGGCGGCGCCAGGCGCGGTAGGCAAATTCTTGCAGTATCTGGCGCGCGCAGGCGTCTTCCTGCGCCAAGTCGCAGGTCATGATGGCCGCGCGCTGGCTGGCGTTACTCAGCGCCTCGGACACCAGCGCCTTGGCCGCGGCGTGATAGACGCTCAAATGCAGGGGCGACAACGTGAGCACGTCGGCCATGTTGTCGAAGCCGTTGCCGCGATCGTCGATGGGGAAGTCTTCTGCCGGCGTCTTGCTGGTGCCGAGCAGATCGTGAACGGTGTTGTTGTACTCGGCGCGGTTCAGGCGATGCAGCGTGACGCGGCCCGGATCCGTGGCTGCCACCGCGCTCGAGCCACCGCTCGCGATGTTGCCGATACCGCCGACGCCGCTACCCGAGGCGCCAGGCGGCGTGCCAGCTTTCTGGGGGCCGCCGGCCACGTTCCCCGTGCAGGCCGCGAGCGCCGAAAATCCCACTAGTGCTGTAGCAAGGATTGAGGCTTTCACTCTGAATCATTAGTGCTCGCCTTTGGGGTCCTTGGTTGTTCTTTCTGATGCTCGAGCCGCTATTTTTTTCGGCCCTTTGAGGCGCCGGCGCAAGATTGCAGTCTGCGAGGCGAAGTTGCGCTGAGCCTGCGACTCGCCCCCACAACGCCCTGCTGCTGGCGTCGAGTGCAGGTGTAACCGAGCTTGCCCGGCGCTGAAGCGCGCGAACTTTGCCGCGGAGCGCCCGGCTGGCTAGCGTCTCGCGTATGCGCACCCGACCTACAGCGTGGTTGCCGTTCATTTCATTGGTGTTGGCTTGCGGAGGGCCGGCTGCGCCCGCTACGAGCCCGGACGTTTCGCCCGAGGCCTCGGAGGAGGCGAAGGCGCCCGAGGGCGCAGACGCGACCGCCGCAAAGGGCGAAGGAGCGGAGACCGAAGAGGGGGCTCGAGCTAGCGCGCCTGCCAGCGACGAAGACGTCACCGCGATTTTGCAGTTGGTCGTCAATGATCCGGAGCTGGACAACTACTTGCACTTGGGTGAGCCAGGGCGCTTCCCTCTGCAGCTGGCCGGCGAACGGCTGCCCCGCGGGCTCGAGCTGAGCAAGTCGACCGAGCCTGTCAAAATCGTCGACGGTCCCAAATCCAAAAAGGACGCGGTGCTGGTCGTGACCGAGATTGACGTGCAGGGCAACCGGGCGACGGTGCGCTACCGTTACGACATCGAGAGCGTCCGCGGCACCGTGACGCTGGCCAAGGCCTCCCACGGCTGGGAGCTTAAAAACAGCCGTTTGGTCGAGCACTGAGCCCTGTCACGGCAGGCCGCCGCGCGCCTGCTAGGGTGGCGCCATGCAAGCTTTGTCCGTGCCGCCAACCGACGCAGACCACGTGCTCGGTCGGCTCGATGCACGCATCGTGATCGTGGAGTACGGCGACTACGATTGTCCGCATACGCGGCGGGCTCACGGCATCTTGCAGCAGCTGATGACCGAGCGCGCGGGCGAGCTGGCCCTCGTCTTTAGAGTCTTTCCCCTTCGCCACTTGCATCCGAACGCGCAGGAGCTGGCCGAGCTGATGCAGGCCATCACCGAGCCGCAGCAGTTTTGGGTCGCGCACGAGCGGATGATGGCCGAACGGCGGATGTCGCTCGAGGTGGCCGAGCGTGTGCTGTCCGAGCTCGGGCTCGAGGTGGGGCCGCGGGCCCAGCGCAGCCCACAGGTGGCGCTGAGCGTGCAGGCGGACGTGGATCGTGGTCTGCGCGACGGCGTGCACTCCACGCCGTCGTTCTTCTTCAATGGCGCCCCGCACGACGGGCACTACGACATCGACACGTTGCGCGCGCAGTTGGCGCAAGCGCCCGAGCGCTCCGGTTAGTGTCGCGATGGCTCCCAAGATCGCGCTCATCGACCCGGGGCTCGGCCCCCTCACCGACGACTTGCTGACGCGCGACGTGCGCGTCTACCAGCGCGCCAAAGGGCATCGCTTCTCGTCCGACGACGTGGCCACCGCGTACGTCGCGTTCTGCGCGCGCCCCGCCGCCACGCGGCTGCTCGACCTGGGCTGCGGGCTCGGCTCGGTGTTGCTCATGCTGGCTTGGAAGCTGCCCGAAGCGCGGCTCGCGGGCATCGAGGCGCAGGCCATGTCGTTCGAGCTGCTCCAGCGCAACGTGGCACGCTCGGGCTTTGCGTCGCGCGTGACGATCGCCCATGGCGACCTGCGCGACGCCGAGTTGCTGGCGAGCTTGGGTCAGCGTTTCGAGCTCATCACCGGCACGCCGCCGTATTTTCCTGCGGAGGCGGCGCTGGACGCCGAGGACGAGCAGCGTGCCTACGCCCGCATCGAATACCGGGGCGGCGTCGAGGCGTATGTGGCGGCCGGCGCGCCGTTGCTTGCGCCCGGCGGAGCGCTCGTGCTGTGCGGCGACGCTCGTGTCGGAGAACGAACTACATTGGCGGCGCAGGTGGCTGGTCTGTCCATTCGCGCGCGATGTGACGTGATCGCGCGAGCCGGGCGCCCGGCACTCTTTTCGGTATGGACGCTGTGCGCTGAGCCTGGATTGTGCGACCTAACGACGCTCACGCTGCGCGGCTTCGACGGCGAGGCGGGCTCCGGGGCGAGAGCGTTGCGCGAATTTTCTGGCTGGAGCCCCGCCCTCTCGTAATTCTCCTCGTCTTCTCGCCGCTAACGATCGCCCTCCGAACCAATGACCGCCATGCCAGCCACACTGTACGCGCCGGGCTACATAGTCGCCGGTAAGTACGAGCTCGAAGAGCAGCTGGGGCAGGGCGGAATGGGCGTCGTCTGGCGCGCCCGCAACGTGTCGCTGGACTCGCCCGTTGCCATCAAGGTCGTGCGCGGCACGAGCGACAAAGCCGTGCTCCAGGGCCGCCTCGTGCAAGAGGCGCGTGCGGCCGCGAAGTTGACGCATCCGGCGATCGTGAAAGTGTTCGACGTAGGACAGACGGAGAGCGGCGATCCGTTCATCGTCATGGAGCTGCTGCTGGGCGACAGCCTCGGCAAAATCTTGGAAGACGAAGGGCGGCTGCCTGCCGTGCAAGCCGTACGCTCGCTGCTGCCCATCGCCGACGCGCTGTGGCTGGCGCACAGCAAAGGCATCGTCCATCGCGACCTGAAGCCGGACAACGTCTTCGTGGTTCAGCAAGGAGGTGTCATCCAGCCCAAGCTGCTCGACTTCGGCATCGTCAAAATCCAAGGGGCGGAGGTCGAGAGCCACTTGACCAAAGCCGGCGACGTCTTGGGCAGCCCCGACTACATGTCTCCCGAGCAAGCGCGCGGGTTGGACGACGTGGGGCACCTCACGGATGTGTGGTCATTCTGCGTGGTGCTGTACGAGAGCATCGCCGGGCAGACTCCCTTCAAGGGGGCGAACTACAACGCGCTCCTCCGGCAGATCGTCGAAGACGAGCCGCCGACGCTCCGCCAGCTCGCGGCCGCCGACGAAACGCTTTCGGCGATCGTGGCGCGCGGGTTGAGCAAGCTACCGCAGGATCGCTTCGCATCGATGGGCGAGCTGGGGCGCGCGCTGGCTCAGTGGCTGATGGAGCAGGGCGTGGGCGAGGACATCTGCGGCTCGACCCTGGAAGCGCGCTGGCTGCGCGCGACGGACGCGCACGAGCGCGCCATGCGAGCTACCTTGACCTCCCTCAGCGACGCCTGGTCGGTCGAGTCGGGGTCGGGCGTGCGGCGCAACGAGCTTCAGCCCGTCCATACCCTGCCGGCGCCAGCCCCCGCGCCCCAGCCCGATTCAGGGCTGAGCCGAGGGCCGAGCGGGCGTTCCAAATGGCAGCTGGTCGCGGCTTCGATTGCGCTGTGCGTGCTGGCATTGGCTGGTTTCATGCTCGGAAAACGCTTCGTCGGCCAGACGCCGGCCGCCCCGTCGGGGGTCGGCCCGGCTCGCGTTGGGGCGCCGCCCCCCACCGCCGTTCAGGCCGAGCCGCGCGTAGCGCCTGGGGTGGCGGCCGAGCCGCCCGTGCTCGCCGAGAAGCGTGCCCAGCTCCCGGCCGAACCTGTATCCTCCGCGAAGGGAAGCGTCTCGACTGCCGCACCTGCTCGACGCCCCTCGCCAGCGCCGGCCAAGAAGAAGAGGGCGGTGTCGGGCAAGCAAAAATCGACGCAGGACCTGATCAGCCCCTACTAACGATGACTTTCACGATGCGTTGCTCTTCGTTGCTGCTGTGCGGTGTGCTGTGCGTGGCCAGCGTTGCCCGTGCCCAAGCTGGTGCCGCCCCGCCCGATCCAACGAGCGAAGCAGGTAAGCGAGCCGAGGGTAGGGCGCGCTACGAGCGCGGTGCCGAGGCTTACTCGGCCGGGCGCTTCAAGGACGCCATCGAGCTGTTCTTGCAGGCCGACGCGCTCGCGCCCAGCGCCGCCTTGTCTTTCAACATTGCTCGCGCCTACGAAAAAATCAGCGACGATGCCGCCTCGCTGCAGTGGTACCGCGATTTCCGGCGGCGCGCTCCCGACGCGAAGAACGGCGACGAGGTCGACGGGCGCATCCACGAGCTCGAGGCGATCTTGGCCAAGAAGGGCGTGCAGCAGCTGACAGTCCTGTCGCGCCCGCTCGGCGCCACGGTGATCGTCGACGAGCGGCCGGTGGGCGTTACGCCCTTCACGGGTCAGTTTCCGCCCGGCTCGCACAAGATTGTGTTGTCGTTGCGCGGCTACGCCGACTCCGAGCAAAAGCTGCAGCTGCCGGCCGATCGCGCGCAGGCCTTGGAGGTCCCGCTCGTTCCGGCGGCGGCCCCTGCTACGCCGCCCGGAGGCCCCGCCCGAGCGGCCGCTGCGCCCGTGCCAGCCCCTGCCGAAGCAGGCACGGTGCCCTCGCAGTCGGCCTCGTCCGGGCCGGCGCACCATCAGCGCTCATCCCCCAAATTCGGGGTTTTGCCCTGGGTTGGGCTCGGAGCGGGCGCGGCGGTGCTGGGCGGTGCGCTCGGCTTCGAGCTGGCTCGCCGCAACGCCGAAAGCGACGCCGAAAAAGATGACACGCAGGTCGGCTACAAAGAAAAGCTCGACCGCGAGCAAAGTCGCCAAACCGCCGCTCGAATCTTGGCCGGCGTGGGCGGAGCGCTGGTCGTGACCGGGGGGGTGCTGCTCGTCATTCAGCTCACCTCGCGTGAGTCGCCAACGCAGGTGGGCTTGGGCTGCCTGCCGGGCGGCTGCCGCATGGCTTTGAAAGGCAGCTTCTGATGCGGCGCTCCGGGGCGAGCGAGCGAGGGTGGGGCCGCGCGCGGCTCCTGGCGTGCGGCATGCTGGCGCTGATGTTGGCGTGCATCGCTCAGGCTTGCACGAGCAACCTCAGCGAGAGCTTGGAAGGCAAGCACTGCAGCGCCAACGACGCCTGCTTGTCCGGTTATGTCTGCAACGCGAAGAATATTTGCGTTCGCGCCGGAACCGATACGGAGGCTCAAGCGGGGGCGGGCGGAGTCGGCAGTCAAACCGAGTCGGGCGGAAGCGGCAACGGCGAGGTGGTGTGTGACGAAGGCGAAACGGTGTGCCGCGGCGCTTGCGTCGTGCTCAACGACGACGAACGGAATTGCCGGGCCTGCGGCACGACCTGCAGCGCCCCACCTCATGGCAGCCCGGTGTGCCTCGACTCTGCGTGCTCTTTCGCGTGTCAGGCCGGCTTTTTGCCGTGCGGCACCAGCTGCGTCGACTCCTCGGCGGATCTGAAAAACTGCGGCGCGTGCGGCAATGAATGTCCTTCGGCCGTGGGCGGTCTCGCGAGCTGCGTCGACGGAGTGTGCGGCGTTGACTGTGCGGCCGGCTTCCAAGACTGCTCGGGCGCCTGCGTGGACGTCTCGAACAATCCTGCGCGCTGCGGTGACTGCGACACGAGCTGCAGCGCGGCTCAGGTGTGTGATCAGGGGACGTGCAAAACGGGCTGCTCGGGCGGGCGCCAAAACTGCAACGGGTCGTGCATGGACACCGTCTCTTCTCCGCTGAACTGCGGCGAGTGCGGAATGGCGTGCCCGGTACCGTCCAGCGGCGTGGCGACCTGCACGAACGGTAAGTGCGGGCTGGCTTGCGTCGACGGTTTTGCCTTGTGCGGCGCGGCGTGCGTGGACTTGGCGACCGATCCGCTCAATTGCGACGCTTGCGGCGCGGCTTGCGATGCGCCGGCCAACGGCATGGCGGTGTGCGAAGCGGGAGAGTGCGGGGGCAGCTGCGACCAGGGCTTTGCGTTGTGCGGCTCGGCCTGCGTCGACACCAACACCAACCCCGCCCACTGCGGCGGCTGCGATAAGCCGTGCGCCGGCGAGCAGGCCTGCGCCGCCGGCAAGTGTGTCACCGACTGCCCGGACGGAACCAGCAACTGCGGCGGCTCTTGCGTGGATACCGCTTCCGACCCCGCCCACTGTAAGACTTGTGACATCGCGTGTCCGGGCGTCGCCGACGGCAGCGCGACCTGCGTGGGCGGCACCTGCGGGGTTGCTTGCGCCGACGGCTTCAGCTCGTGCGCGGGCAGCTGTGTCAGGCTCGATGACACGAAGAACTGCGGCAAATGCGGGGTTGCTTGCAGCGCGGCGCCTAACGCCAGCGCCATCTGCACCGCGGCCGGCTGCGACATTGCCTGCAATTTCGGCTACGAAGAATGCAGCGGCGCGTGCGTCGACCTAGCGTCCGACACCGCGCATTGTGGCGGCTGCGCCAACGCCTGTGATGCCGGCGAAGTGTGTGCGGCTGGCAAATGTGGCACCAACTGCGCAGGCAACACGCAGGCGTGCGGCGGCTCTTGCGTCGACTTGACGACCAGCACCGCGCACTGCGGCGACTGCGACACGGTGTGCATGCCACCGGCCAACGCCACGCCGACTTGCGTCCTGGGCACCTGCGATTTTGCCTGCGTTTCTCCGTTCATCGAGTGCAGCGGCGCCTGCGCCGACACCAAGAGCGATCCGAACAATTGTGGAGCCTGCGACAAGGTGTGCCCGTCCAAGTCGCACGCCACCGCCACTTGCGAGAACAGCCAGTGCGGGGTCAAGTGCGACGCTGGCTACTCACAGTGCAAGGGCGCCTGCACCGACACGAACAGCGACAAGAACAACTGCGGGCAGTGCGGCCATAAATGCACGGGTAATAGCTCTTGCACCGCCGGGCAGTGCAGCTGAGCGCGGCACGGCCGGGCCAGCGCGGGCTAGCTCAGTAGGGGGCGAGCAGGTCGAAGCCGAGCGGTGCGGCCGCGGCAGCCGACGGCGACGGCGACGGCGAGACGGCAGAAGGTTCTTGCAGGGGGGCCTTGGGCAGCGCGGGCTTCGACTCGGCCTTGGGCGGCGCGGACGCGAGCGCGGGCGGCGCGCTGGCTCGCGGCGGAGCCAGGCGAACGCTTCGCTCCGGCGCGGGCCTCGCGGGCTCGGTTTTCTCTGCCGCGACCGGCATTGCCGTGGGCGGCGCAGGCGCGTTTAAGGTGGCTTGGTCGCCGAGCGGAGACTCGCGAAGGGTGAAATAGCCCAACGTCAGGGCCAGGGCGACGGCAAGGGCGGCGCCGCCGAGCAGCATCCGTTGCGTGCGGACGGGCAGCGCCGAGGTTGCGTTCGCCGGCGGGTAGGGCGTTCCGGCAGGCTTGGCGAGCGGTACCGTTGGCGCGTTGCCCAACCTGCTCGAGACCGCGCGCACGCCCGACGGCGGCTCGGGCCAGCTGTCGGGCCACGACGAGCGCGACACGCGAGCGAGCGCGGCCGGATCGGTAGAGCGCGAGAGCCAGCGCGCTTCGAGCGAGACGCCGCAGGCATCGCGGCTGATGCCTTGAGCGTTGAGCCAGCGGGCCAGCGCCTTGCCCATCAAGCCCATGCTGGCAAAGCGATCGTCGGGGTGCTTGCTGAGGCCACGCTGGACGATTTGCGAGAGCTCGTCGTCGGCCGCGTGGCGTTCGCGCAGCGTCGGCGGGTCTGTCTCGACGATCATGCGCAATAGCGAGTTGTAGTTGGGGGCCTCGAAGGGAGCGACGCCGGTAATGGCTTCGTACAGCACGACCGAGAACGACCAAACGTCGCTCCGTAGATCGATGTTCTCGAGGCCGCGCGCTTGCTCGGGCGACATGTAGTCGGGGCTGCCCACGATGGCGCCGACTTGCGTCAGGTGCCCGTCTTGCTCTTGCCGCTCGTTCTTCACGATGCCGAAATCGACCAGCTTGGGCTGGAGTTGGCCTTCGTCGTCGTTGGCGATGAAGACGTTGTCGGGCTTTACGTCGCGGTGCACGAAGCCCTTGGCGTGCGCGACCGAGAGCGCGTCGGCGATGGGCAGCAGCAGCTGCACGGCGCGCGCGCTGCTCAGGCGCCCTTCGCGATCGAGCACCTTGGCCAGGCTCTCACCCTCGAGTAGCTCCATGACGATGAACGGATCGCCCAGGGCCGTCTTGCCAACGTCGAACACTCGTACGATGGCGGGGTGAGCCAGCTTGGCGGCGGCGCGCGCCTCTTGCAGCAGCCGGCCGCTGAGCAGCTCGCGATCGAGATCGGCGCGGATGAGCTTCAGCGCCACGGGCATGTCGAGCGTGGTGTTACGCGCGCGAAAGACGGCGCCCATGCCGCCCTCTCCGAGCAGCTCTTCGAGCGCGTACTTGCCGGCGACGATGTCGCCGGGGGCGTAGCTGAAACCCAGCTGCTCGGTGTTTGGGCTCGAAGCCGTCGGCATGAGGAAAGCGCCGACTACATAACATTTTCGCGTGGCCGACGCCCGCCCCAGCGGCAAGACGCGGGCTACGGAGCGGCGCTACGGCGCTAGCGGCGCGCCGTGATGGGCCGGTGAGTGCACGGCAAGCACGCTCTCTTCGCTGGGGACGCCCAGGCGCAGCGGAAAGCCGTAGTGCCCAGTCCCGCGGTGCACGTAGAGGCGATCCGTTCCGCGCGCCCACAAGCCGTGGTCGGGCATTTTCACGAACACGCGCATCATGGTGTAGGGCAGGCCCAAGCTGACGAGCCCGACTTGGCCGCCGTGGGTGTGACCCGACAGCACCAGGTCTGCCTCGCCCTCGGGTAAGTGCACGAACGCGCCCGGATCGTGCAGGAGCACGATGCGGAGCGCGCCGGGCTCACGCGGGTGCGCCTGACACACGCGCGAGAGGTGCTGCTTGCGCTCGCGCCAAACGAAGTCCATGCCCACGAGTTGCACGGGGCCGGCCGCGGTGGCGATGGTCGTGGCCTCGTCGACCAGCAAGCCGATGCCGTTTTCTGCGAGCGCGCGCCGCACCACCAGCGGCGCCTCGTGGTCGTGATTGCCCAAGCACGCAAACACTCGGCCCGGTAGTTGGCTCAGCGGTGCTAGCGCACGTTGGAGCAGCTGTGGGTCCGCCTGCGACTCCATGGTCAAGAAGTCACCAGTGAGCAGCACCAAGTCGGGCGATCTGTCGACGGCCCGCTGGCAAATGCGCGAAAGCCGCTCCACCGACATGAAGGGACCGAGGTGCGGATCGGTGATCTGCACCAGCCGTAGCGGTCTCTGCACCCTCGCGCCGCTGGGCGCGTGCCGGGCCAGCGACGGAACCGTATGGCTATCGGCGACGACGATGTCGCGGGTTTCTTCGCGCGACCATAGGGACTGGAGCACGCCCACGGCTGCGGCCGCGTACGGCAGCCAGACCGCGGGCAAGTCGAAGCCGACCGCGCGCGCCAGCACCCACGGCAGCGTCAACAACGTGCCGGCGGCGAAAAACGCCCCCGGTACGCTGATGAGCGCCCGGTACGGCAGGGAGCGCATGCGCGGCCGGATCAAACCCAGCGACTGCACGAACACCGCCGCTTGCAGGTAGTAGAAGAGCGGCAGCACGTTCTGAAAGCGGTCCACCAACGTGCTCGCGAACAGTACTTGCAGCCCCAGCGTGACGCCGCGAAACATGGCATAGGCCCGCGAGCGCAGCAGGGCGAGCGCCACGACCGCCGCCCAGCCCACCAGTGAAACCAGCAAGAACGCGCTCATTGCCAGCGCCACGGAACGGTCATCGGAGCCACGTTCAGAGCCTGGTGTCCGCCCCCAGCTCCGTCAACACGCCTCTCCGTTTCTTTGGACGCCGAGGACGGGCTCCTTCTAGCTCGCGCGGCCATTTCTTCGATCTCGAGAGCGACCTGGCCAGCAAGGTGTCGCGGCCCGAATGGTCGAGTCATCTGGTCGTCGAGACGAGCCACGACGCAGCGCGCCACACCGCGGTCATCGAGCACGCCTGGCGGCGCCGGAGCTCACGGCCGCCCTGTTGGGGGTGCGCGTCTACCACTCGCGCTGTACCGAATGGAAGGTAAAACGCCGCGGCGGTACCTGGCTTGGCGTCCGCTTCGGACCACCAAGCCGAACTTTCATGTCGCCGAGGGCTTCGGCACGTTGCAGCTCGACTTCTTAGCCATGGTCCAGAAACAAGCGCGGCGAAAAACCTCGGCTCGAATTCTGTACTAAACGCGAGGCGGGCTCCCCGGCTCGCTCCTCATCAAACCCGGCGGGTTGTGAGACTTTCGCCCCTGACGAGCGGCTGGTATCTTGGTCCATTCTGCCGGACGTGAATGCGCTCGGCTCCGCCGCCATGACCAGCGACACCGCCAGCCACCTCGAAGGAGGGGAGAACATCGCGGCGCCCGTGCGCGTCGGCGAAGTGGTGGCGGACAAGTATCTGATTGAGCAGACGCTGGGCGTGGGTGGCATGGGCGTGGTGGTGGCTGCGCGCGATCAGCTGCTGGATCGGCGCGTTGCCATCAAATTCTTGCTGCCCAAGCTGGCCGGCTCCGAGACGGCCGTGCAGCGCTTCACGCGCGAGGCTCGCTCGGCGACGCGCGTCAGCAGCGAACACGTCGTGCGGCTCCTGGAGATCGAAAAACTACCATCCGGCACCCCGTTCTTCGTCATGGAATACCTGCAGGGCAGCGACCTGCGGGCCCTGCTGCGGGAGCGGGGAGCCCTCTCACCCAGTTTGGCCGTTGACTACGTGCTGCAGGCGCTGCAAGCCGTGGCCGAGGGACACGTCAAGGGCATCGTTCACCGCGACATCAAGCCCGGCAACCTGTTTCTTACGTCGCGCGCCGACGGCACGCCGCTCATCAAGGTCCTAGATTTCGGCATCGCCAAGACCATCGATGGCGAGGCTGTCGAGTCGACGTCACTCACCAGCTCGGACGACGTGCGGCTCGGCTCGCCCGCCTACATGCCGCCCGAGCAGCTGCAGAACCCGCGGGACGTCGATCTGCGCTCCGACATCTGGTCATTGGGGGCGACCCTTTACGAGCTGTTGTGCGGCCGACCGCCGTTCGAGGGCCCGGGCTACTTGGAGCTGGCGTCGCGCATCTTGAGCCAGCCGCCCATTCCGCTGTCCGAACAGAAGGTGCCGAGCACGTTGCCGAGCGGGCTCGAGAGCATCTTGCGCAAGTGCTTGGAGAAAGATCGCGAGGCGCGCTACGCCAACGCGGCCGAGCTCGCGACCGCGCTGGCGCCGTTCGGAAGCGAAGACTCGCGCGTTTCCCTCGGGCGCATCAGCGGGATGTTCAACTCGTATTCGTCCATCCCGGCGTTGTCGCGCAACATCACCCCGCACGACGTGGCAGCGTGCACGGCCACGCTCGCGGTGCCGGTTACGCCACGGCACAGCTCCGACCAGCGCCGCACCAGCAATATCGGCGCCGTGGCGTCCGGGCCGCCTCCGAGATCTGGGCGCGGGTGGCTGGTGGCGGCAGGGGCCGCGTTGATCATTCTCGGCGGGGGCGTGCTGCTCCGCTCGTTCGCGCTCCCGACGCGCCCCGAGGGGACAGGGCCGGCGGCTCCGGCCGCGGCCTTGCTCCCGACCGTCGCTCCGGCCTCGCCCCCGAGCGAGACGCCTTCGGCGCCCCCGGGTAGCTCTGGGCTCGATGCGGTCCCCAGCTCGGAACAGACGCCGGAAATGCTTGGGGGCGGTGCTCGCCATCGCGCAGCGGAACCGGCAGCTCATGGCTCAGCCCGTGTCGTTGCTCCGCATCCCCAGACCCAGCTCGCCCGCGTCACCGGACGCACCGTGCCGGCGCCAGAGAGCGCCGCGCCCGAGGCTTCGGCCGAAGCTCCTGCCGAGCCCGCTTCGCCTCCAGAAGTAGCGCCCCTACCGGTCGCGCCCGAGGGGTCGGCCAGCACCGGCCTCGGTCGTTCCGAGGAGATCGAGCGCTTGATCGAGCATCGGCGCTAGCGGCGCTCAGCCGGGCTTACGAAGCACCATGGCCAACCAGGGCTGCTCGGCGGGCGGCTTGCCGGGTGGGCGCAAGAAGTGCTGTTCGAGCGTGAAGCCGGCTCCTGCGAACAACGCGGACCAACTCTCGAGGGTGAGGTACGTGCCGTAGCGCTCGCCTTGCCAACCTTCGCGCTCACCGCCCATGGCCCGCGGATTCGAACAAAATAACACTCCGGCGGGTATCAGCGCTTGGAACAGCTGACCGAGCACGCGCGGCAGCGTGGCCCGCGGCACATGGAACAGCGAAGCGTTCGCGAAAATGCCGTCGAAACCCGCGCTTGGCAGCTGCAGCTCGAAAAAGCTCTGCGCCAGCACCGGGCAGCCGCTGTGCCGCCGCGCCATCTCGACGAAGGCCGGACAACCCTCGAGGCCGGTGGGCTCGTGACCCAGATTGCGCAAGGCCAGGAGGTCACGACCGGGGCCGCAGCCCACGTCCAGGATGCGCAGACCCTTCCGCGCTGGCAGCGCGCCCAACAGCGCACCGAGATTCTGCGAAACGTCGTGCCCGCGCGTGCCCTCCCAGAACGAGGCCGCGCCAGCCTGGTAGTGAGACAACGTGCGCTCGGCGATCGCGCGGAGCTCTGCGGCATTGGGTTCGGTCATTCGGCGTCGTCGTCCGTATGGAGCCACATTCGTTCTGCCAGCCTGCTCGCGAAAGCAATATCCCGAACGCGCAGCGCGCCAATCACCGCGCCCGGAAAGCGCTCGCGCGTGTACGAAAAGCCATCGTGCAGCTCGCCCTGCTCCGTCAAGATCTCCCCCCGCCACTCGCCGCCCGTGGGCGCCGCGTGAACCGTGAAGCTCGCGTGCCTGAAGACGATGGCCGGTTTCTCCATGCCGAGCAGCATGCGTTTGCGTCCTGAGCGCGGCAACCCCATGCGGACATTGTTTGTCAACGCCAGTTAAAGCGGCGCCGCGGGCACCGGCCAATTGATGAGCCGTGCCGCACAGCGGGAGAACCCGCGCCGCAGTGGAGATTGAGCACTGCGGTGCGGGCGAAGTCGCTCTTCTGACGAAGGGCTGACGATTATCGCGGGGTGCACGTGGGGCAGGGAACGCAGCCAGACCACTCGGCACCGTCGTGGGTCGAGTTGGAAACGCAGATCTCATTTCCCGCGGCGCCGCTGCTGGTCGTGCACAGCCTGACGTCGTGCTCGATGCATCGGCACTGCACGTTGGCGGTGTCGAGCTTCCAAACGCATTCACGGTTGGGAGACGGCAGACAGAAGGCGGTGTTCATCACCCCGCAGACGGGGACGTTCACTTTGCAATCGCTGTGACCCGAGCACGTTCTACCCAGGCAAGGTTCTGGAGTCGTCGGGGGAGGAACGACTGCGGCGCCGCAGTGAACGAGCAAGAGCAGGAAACCTGCCATCGGTACGAGTGTGAGGAAGCGGGGCCAACGAAAGGTCGGTCGAGGAGTCGCCATATATGTGAGTCGAGAAGCTACTCCAGATCGCGCGCACAACGAAATCCGATGAATGGCCTGGCCTCGGATGGGTCGAATGCGTCTCGCGTCGATGCTAGCGCGCTGTAGTCGTTGAACCGATATGCGCCTCCCCTGTCGGTGCGCGATTCGTTCACGGACGAGTTGAAGCAATTGCTGCAAGTGCTCGGGTAGGCGCCGTCGTAGTCGAGCGTCCACTCGGCCACGTTGCCCGCTAGATCTGCCTGACCCCAACGGCCGTCACCTAGCGGTTTCGAGCCGGCGGCGAGCGGAGCGTCGGAGTCGTAGTTGGCGTATTCGCTCGTGATGGGCGGCCCCGTCAGCGGCGCCTTCCACGGATACATGCGCTGCTCACCCCCGCTGGCGGCGAGCTCCCATTCGGCTTCCGTCGGTAACCGCCCGCCGTCCCAAATGCAAAATGCATAGGCAACGTTGAAGGTCACGCAGTTGATGGGCAGCTTGTTGTTCTCGCTCAAGGAGTCCGACCAAGTGGCTTCTGCATGACACTTGAGTCCTGCGATCAGGTCCTCGCTATTGGCCGGAAGCTCGTAGCTCGTGCTCCAACCCTGGTCGTTCGCGACGAGGTTCGATTTGCCACTACCGTCTTTGAGAGTCGGTCTGATGTCGTCGAACGCGTAGGCGAAAGCCCGCATACGCCCAACCGTCACTTCGAACTTATCGAGATAGAATGCGCCGACGGTGGCAGGGTAAGGGGTCTCGAAATCTTCGTCGACGAAGCGATTGAAGGAGCCGCCCGGCACCAGCAAAGAGTTGCAGCAACTTTCGTCGCTCCTGCACGTGGTGCGCGCCTTGAAGGCGGCATCGCAGCTTGTGGCCGTGTCGCAGGCTCCGCGCGAGCAAAACTGCCCACAGGCGTCTCCGTCATCGGTCCAAACGCCGCCGACGCATTTCTGCGGCTGGTTCGAGCTGCAATCCGTGTCGTCGTCCGCGCACGGCTTGCATCGAGGCGCGTCGTCGTCGCTGCACTCCGTGCATTTTCCGTCCAGGCACGCCACGGCGCAGCCGTCGTCGGCCTCGTTGGAGTTTGCGATCCAATGCCCGGTTTCGTCGCAAATTTGCGGCGTTTTTCCGTCTGCGCCGGCGCATTGAAGGGCGTCGGGCTGGCAGTCTTTCAGCGCGGGAGCGCCAGCTTCACCGCCTTCGCCTCCCGCGCCCGCGCCCGCGCCCGCGCCCGCGCCCGCAAGGCCGCCCGCGCCTGCACCACCCGGCGCGCTGTCTCCGCCCTGGCCGGCTCCGCCCGCCAGAGCGGCGCTGCCGCTGCTGCTGCCACCGTGCGCGGTGCCGGCTGCGCTCGGCGCCGTCGCTTCACCGGCGGCGCCCGCGTCGTCCGTTCGCGTTTTGGGATCTTGAATGTCGAGCACGTCGGCGCAGGCCGGCGCGAACACTGCGGCGACAACGCCGCCAACGGCACAGCGTGCCCACCAGGACTGCAAACGCATTTTCAGAAGCTCCCGCGCAGAGAGACACGCGGCGAGCCATCGACGAGGCTGGTCGTGAGTTGGGGCGCCGACGCGCTCTCAGCTTTGAAGTACAATATCAGCGCCGTGGCGCCGAGCGCGCCCGCGGCGACGAAAGACCAAGTAGCGACCTGAGCCGCGTCCAAAGCCGACGCGCGACGTTCGGCGCCGTAGGCATCACAGCCGGTGGCATCGCAGTGGCCGTCGCGGTTGGAAGCGTCGTTCCGAGACTTGGCGGCGAGGCCAAATGTCACCCCGACGCCGACGCCGACGGCGCTGGCGACGCCGAAGCCCACGCTGGCTTGACGCATGCGGCGAACGCCCGGCGCTTCAACCTGCGGGGGCAGGTACGAGGCGCGGCGCGGACCGCTCGTGTCGATGAACGTGCTTGGCTCGGCTTCCAATTCGGGGAGCTTGAGTGTCTTGTGATCGCCTTCGGTTTGCAAGATGACGACGCCCGCCCAGCGCTCGTGACCTGGCGCCGTCACTTCGATAGCGTGGGTTCCCCCATTCAATGGGATGGGCACGTCATACGCGGTGCGGTCGAGCTCGATGCCGTCTCGTCGCACTCTCAGCCCGGCCTGACGGCTGAGCGGCGCGGGTACGAGCACGGTGAGGGTGGAGAGCCGCTTCGATAGGGCCTCCGCCCGCTCGGCCGCGGCCTTCTGGCGTTCGGCTTGGCCTTCCTTCGCGGCTAGATCGGCCGCCGCCAAGTAGTTGGTGTGCGCGCTGGCCAGCAGCCCCGAGAGCTCCTGACAGTACGCGAGCGCGAGCAACGTGCCCGAAGCCGGGTCCGCCTTTTGGCTCTCTTCGAACTTGGGGCACGCCTCGGCGAGCTTGCCGTCTTTCATCAGCGCGCGGCCGGCGTGAAACGTTTCGTCGGCTCGGGTGCTGTCTTGCGCGGTAACCTCACGCGAAAGTACGAGCCCCGCAACCAAAGCCATGATGGCCGCTCGCTTGTGCTGAGGCATGCGCTCCCCTTCGTAGATCAAGTTGCGGGGCTAGGCGAGGGGAGAAGCGGGCGACTGCTCGGTTCCTCGAGGCTACGCAGGCGTCGAGACATGGCGCGGCGCGCGTTGGGCGGCACGAGCGAGGGCGGGCGGCGCACCGGCGGCTCTGGTGCCTCCAAGCCCCAGCGCGCTAACAAACACAGCAGCTCCGCGCGGCCAGATACGCCTAGACGTCGAAAGCCAGACGCGACCTGGTTGGCGACGGTGCGGATCGACGTGTGGCGCGACTGGGCTATCTCGGCGTAGCAACGCCCTTCGATGAGCAGGTTGATCACGGCGTGCTCGGCGGGCGCGAGCCACGACGCGAGGGCGGTATCGGGGCGCGGCACGGTGATGGTTTGCTCGGAAAATTGCCGATTGGCGCGGCCCTTCAACGGAGACTGGAGGGCGGCGCCTTGGTGACGACGCGCGTGCGCGGCCGCGACCAAGAGGCCTGGAATGCGCGAGGGCAAGCAGTCGAGACCCATGAAGTGAAAGCAGCTCTGCAGGATGACGGCGATGCTGGAGCATGAGAGTCCGGCCTCGACGGCCACGTGCTTCCTCACGCCGCACAGCAGCGCCTGCTCCAGAATCTCGACGTCGCGGGGGCGCAAGCCACCACCGGGCGGGACCGCGAGCAGGGGACGGCGAGAGATCACCATGGACCAGGTGCTTTCGTCGTGCGACCAGCTCTCGACCTTGCAGCTGCCGGCGATGAGCTCTTCCCAGATTGCGGCTAGCTCGACCCGCTCTGTGCTCGCGAACATTCCACAACGAGTACCGGTCCGCGCATTTCTGGTCGATCGCAGTCGATCGCACGGCCGGGCGGACGGAAATTGTCCGGTCTTTTCCAGCCCCTAGCGACGTGGTCTACTGGGCCGACCATGGCAGAGCTGCGCCGGACGGACGGCACTAGATCTTGCCTGCTCATGACCGAGCACCTGGTAGGGCGTGGGCCGCAGTGCGCGCTCCGGCTCAGCGCTGCGTACGTGTCGACGCAGCACGCGCTAATCCGCTGGGATGGCTTCAGCTGGGAGTTGCTCGATCGCGGCAGTCGCAACGGCACGCAGCTGAACGGGGCGTTGCTGGAGCCGGGGCGCGCTCACCGGTTGCTCAAGGACGCCGTGGTGACCTTCGGCCACGCTGACGAGCGTTGGATTTTGGTCGACGCGGACGAGCCGCAGATCATGGCCGTTTCACTCGAAACGGGACAAGCGCTGCTCGGCCTGCAGGGCTTGATTGGCCTTCCTTCCAGCAAGAGCCCGGAGTGCACGCTGTTCGTGGCACAAGACGGCGGCTGGAAGGTAGAGCAGCCGAACGGCGAGGTCGATAACGTAGTGGATGGCCAGATCATCGAGTGCGCCGGCCAGAAGTTCCGCTTCTGCTGCCCGTCCTCCAACGCCGCCACCGAGGCTCTTTCGGTGCCGCGTGACGCGGCCCCACCCACCTTGCATTTCGCCGTCTCGTCGGACGAAGATTTCGTGGAGCTCACCCTGGAGTATGCCGAACGGCGCGTGTCGCTCGGCTCACGCAGCCACAACTATCTGATGCTCACGCTGGCGCGGCAAATGCTTGCCGATCGCGAGGCGAGCTTGCCGGAAGCTTCCTGCGGTTGGATGGACAAGGACACGTTGGCAGACGGTTTCAAGATGACGCCGCAGCAGGTGGACGGCGAGGTGTTCCGCATTCGCCGGCATTTCACGCAGCACGGCTTGCCCGAATCGACCACGATCATCGAGCGGCGGCCGCGCACCAAACAGATCCGCTTGGGCCTTACGCAGATCAAGATCGAGCGCGCCTAGGGCTCGTTCGCGGACCCTCAGCGCCGCTGCGGCTCGGGTCGCAGTGACTCGTTCTTGTGCCACTCGGGGTTGCTGGCGAAGGCCGCCGCGCAGGTGAGCGAGCAGAACCAGTATTCTCTGTTCGCGTAGCGCAGGCGCCCTGCGGCGGTGCGCCTGTCGATGTGGTTACGGCAAACCGGATCGATGGGCGTGTCGGTGGCGCCCAGCATCAGCGCCATCGAATAAAGAAAGGTCATGCGGCGCACGTTCTTGAGCGCCACCTCGCCGATGTCCACGACGGGAATGCCGAGACCGCGCGCGGCGTCGGCGATGGGCAGGGTGCCCAGCACTTCGGCCGGGTGCGCTTCGGCCGCCACCCGCGCCGCCAAATTCACGGCCGCGCCGAACACGTCGCCGTCGCGCTCCACCGCCTCGCCGTGGTGTAGGCCGGCGCGCAGCGTGGGCAAGCGCGGCTCGGCGGCGGCGTCGGTGAGCAGCCTCTCCACCAGGGACAGGCCGGCGGCGGCGTCGGGCGAGGTGATCAGCACCGCGTCGCCGATGGTCTTGATCAGCCGGTCACCGGGGCCCAGCGCGGCCCGCGTGAGGTCCGCGAACATGTTGGCCAGATCGGCGGCGTCTTCGTCCCCCTGAGCTTCCGTCAGCGCCGTGAAGCCGGCCATGTCTATGAACGCAAAAGTACCTTCGATGCGCATGGGGAGGGGTCCAAACAACCATACGCCGACTGGGTGGGCGCGCAAATTCGCCCGAATTTTTGGCCGGCTGGTATGCTGGGCCTGTCCTTAGCGCCGCGCGTGAGAAAGCCAATGAGTGACAGCCGAAGCAGCAAGCTGTCCGACGTCTTGAAGGCGACGAGCCTGCTCGAGCGCCTGGACGAGGTCGTTCCGGGCCTGGTCTACGTGTACGACTTGATGGACCGGCGAAACGTGTACGTCAATCGCTCACTGGCTGCGTTGCTCGGCCATTCGCCGGAGCAGCTGGCGGCGCTCGGCGACCAGCTGCTTTCGACCACGATCCATCCGGACGATTTGCCCGCTACGAACGCGCACCACGACGGCATGTCGGACATGGCCGACGGGGAGGTGCGAGAGGTCGAATACCGCGTTCGAGACGGCGCGGGCCGTTGGCGCTGGCTGCACTCGTGGGACTCGGTGTTGGAGCGCGACGAGCAGAGCCGGCCGCGGCGCATGCTCGGCATTGCTCAAGACGTGACGCGCCGCGTGCAGGTCGAGGCCGAGCTGCGCGAAAGCCAACGAGCCTTGGCGGCCTCGGAGCAACGCTGGCGCTCCATCGTCGAAAATCCGTTCGACTTCGTGGTCGTGCTCGACCGCGACCTCAAGTTCACGTTCGTCAATTTCGTCGCGCCGGGCGTGAACATGGAGGACCTGATCGGCAAAAAGTCCCCGCTGGATTTCGCGTCGGGCGCCGACTACATCGCGATGAAGAACGCCTTCGAATTCGCGTTTCGCGAGGGGCAGGGGGCATCTTACGAGACCTACGTCGAGCCGCTGCAGAAGTGGTACCAGTCCGTCGTCGGGCCCATTCGCGAGGGGGACGTGGTGAAGCACCTCTCGGTGCTCACGCGTGACATCACCTCCGAGAAAGCGGCGCAAGCGCAGGCCCGCCAGGCCGAGCAGCAGCTGCGCCAAATGGAGCTGCAGCTGGCGCAAGCCGCCAAGCTGGAGGCAGTGGGGCAGCTGGCGGGCGGCATCGCCCACGACTTCAACAACTTGCTCACTGGCATCGGCGGGGTCGTCGAGCTGTTGCAGCTGAGCATGCCCGAAGACGACCCCAATTTGCCCGACGTGCGCGAGCTGCGGCAGGCCGTGGAGCGCGGCGCCGGCCTCACGCGGCAATTATTGGCGTTCAGTCGGCAGCAGCCGATCGCGCCCACCATCCTCGACTTGAACCTGCTCTTGGACGAGACGTCGCGCATGTTGCGCCGGCTGATCGGAGAAGACATCGAGCTCTCGTTGGTGCCGACCGCGGGAGAGCTGTGCGTGCGCGCCGATCGGACGCAGCTGGAGCAGGTGCTGCTCAATTTGGCCGTCAACGCACGCGACGCCATGCCCGGCGGCGGGCGCTTGCGGCTCGAGCTGTCGCGCGCTCGCGTCGAAGCGCACACGCCGCGTCGACATCCCGACGCTTGCCCGGGCGAATTTGCGCGCCTGCAGGTGTCGGACACGGGAGTGGGCATGGATCCGGCCACGCTGTCGCGCATCTTCGAGCCGTTCTTCACGACCAAGCCGATAGGCGCTGGCACCGGCTTGGGGCTGGCCATGGTGCACGGCATCGTCAGCAAGGCGGGCGGCTTCGTGCAGGTGACGTCGCAGCCTGGCGCTGGCGCAACCTTCGAAATTTGGCTGCCCCTGGCGCAAGAACGCGCGACCCCAGAAGAGACCGCAGCCCCGCCGCGGCGGGGCGGGCGGGAGACCGTGCTGCTGGTCGAAGACGAAGAAATGGTGCTGCGCTTCACCGGCCAGTTGCTGCGAAAGCTCGGCTATGCGGTGCTGCCCGCGGCCTCCGCCGAAGATGCGCTGGCCACGGTGGGCGAAGGCGTTCGCTTCGACCTGCTGCTGACCGACGTGCTGCTGCCGGGCATCGACGGCTTGGAGCTGTTTCGCCGTCTGGCCGCGCAGCGGGGCGGCTTTCCCGTCGTGTTCATGTCGGGCTATACCGGCAGTGTTTTGGCCGAACGAGGTCTACGAGAGACGGGCGCGGCGTTCTTGCAGAAGCCGTTCAGCCACGATGAGCTGGCGTCCAAGGTGCGAGCGGCGCTGAACGCCCCGGTCGCGCGCACGACGTCAGGCTAGACCGACGTACAGGTGCTGCACGTCGTCGTCTTCGTCCAGCGCGGCCAGGAAGGCTTCCACTTCCGAGCGGGCGTCGCCTTCGAGTCTAACCGGATTCTTGGCGATCCACACCAGGCTGGCGGCCGTAACCTGCCAGCCGCGTGAAGCGAGCGCCTTCGACACCGTGTCCAGATCGCTCGGCTCGGTGATGAAACGCTGCAAACCTTCTTCAGCGGCCTCGACTTCTTGCGCGCCGGCCTCGATGGCGGCCTCTTCGGGATCTTCGCCGGCGGCAGGCGGTGATGCTTCGATGGCGCCGCGGCGGTTGAAGTCCCAGCTGACGGAGCCGCCGGCCCCCAGCTGACCCTTCTTGAACAGCAAGCGAATGTTCGGTGCGGTGCGGTTCTTGTTGTCCGTCAGGCACTCCACGATGACGGGGACCTGGTGGGGCGCAAAGCCTTCGTAAACCACCGTCTCGAACGCGGCTTGATCGTCGAGCAGGCCGGCACCTTTCTTGATGGCGCGCTCCAGCGTGTCTTTCGTCATCGACGCGCGGCGCGCTTGCTCGATAGCCAAGCGCAGGCGCGAGTTGCTGGCCGGATCCGGCCCGCCAGTTCGCGAAGCCACCATGATTTCTTTAGCCAACTTGGTGAAGACGCGGCCTTTCGCGGCTGCACTCTGCTCTTTGCCTTTTTGTTTCCACTGGGCGCCCATGCCGGGCCGTTTAACCCGGGTCGGGTCGGGATTGGCATAAAAGTCACCAGGCCGCCGTTGACAAGCCAACCTGCCGTACTCATCTCCTGGACCAGCAACGTGGAAACTCCTGAAGTGAACGTCCACTTCGAGCAACGAGGCTCGGAGTTGGTCGCCGTAGAAATCGGGCGGAATAACCGGTCTCCGGTGATTGTATCGCTACACCGGGCGCTATTTGCGCTCGGCATCGTGGTGTCGTCGTATCAGGCACGGTTCGTCAACCAGGGCCTGGTCGAGCGCGTCGTCATGGCGCGGCGCGACGGCGGCGCCATTCAAGGTCAGCTGAACGCCGCCACCCGCGCGGCCATCCTACCCATCGCGCTCCAGGCCGAATCTAGCTAAGGGCGCCGCGAACGGCCAAGTCAGTCGATGAGCGCGGTCGAGGCGCCGCGCCGCAGGGCCGTGAGCGCCAGCGTTGCTCAGCGACGCTGCGCGCGAGGCAGCCGCAGCTCGACCCGCGTGCCCGAGGTGCGCGGTAGCAGCAGCAGCTCGCCTTCCAGCTCGGCCACGAGCCGGCTGGCGACGAAGAGCCCCAGCGCGTCACCGATGCCTTGCGGCTTGCGCGTGTCGAACGGCGCTGCCAGCGTGCCGGCCAGCGCTGGCGCGATGGCGGGCCCGTCGTGCTCGATGCCCACGTGCACGCGCTGGCCGACGCTCGTGAGGTCGATGCGCAGCTGGTTGCTGGACGTGAGCGCGCCGTTCACGATGGCCAGCCGTAGGGCGTGACTGAGCCGCCCGGCGTCCGCCGACACCATCATGTCAGGCTCGAATCTTCGCTCGACGTCCAGCGAACGGGCGAGCTGGTGCTCGGCGTCGGCGATGGCCTGCTCCAGCAGCGGGGTCAGCAGCAGCGTCTGGCGGGACGACGGCAAGCTGGCGCCCAGGAGTTGCAAATAGCCGGTCGCCGAAGCCAAGCGTGCGGCGGAGGCGCGCGCGTCGGCCAGCGCTTCCAGCACGTCGCGCACGTCGCGGCTGTCGGTCTGCACGAGCAACGACGGCAGCCGATCTGCCAACCACTCGAGTGAGCTGGTCACCGACGCCAGCGGGCTGTTCAGCTCGGTGGCCAAGCTAGCCGAGAGCTGACCCGACGCGGCCAGGCTCGCCGATTCCAGCAGCCGCGCCTCCATGCGCTTTCGCTCCGAGATGTCGCGCTGGATGCTGATCCAGTGGCTGTGCTGGCCGGCCTCGTCGAACATGGGCAAGATCTGCAGCTCGACCCAATACGGCGCGCCGTCCTTGGCGTATTTGAGCAGGTCTTCGCGCACGGGTCGGCCGTCACGCAGGGCGTCTTCCAAGCGGGCCAGTACTTTGCGGTCAGTGCCCTCACCGATGGTGATGCTCGGCGTCTTGCCCAGCACCTCGCTCGCTCGGTACCCCGACGCCTCGGTGAACGCGCGGTTGACGAACACGATGCGCCGGCCGACTCCGTCGATGGCGTGCGCTTCGGTGATGAACACGATATCGGTCAAATGATCGACGGCTTCGCCCAGCAGCCGCAAAAGCTCGAAGGAGCGATCTTGCTCGGGAAGCGGCGCGACGAGCGCGTAGGTGACCTGGGCGCCGTGCAGCTGGACGCGCCGCGACAGCACGTTGCCCAGCAGCACCTGGCCCCCTTCGCTGCAGAAACGTTGGATGTGCGCCGACGGCGAGGAACCGTCAGGCGTCGCTCCAATGGACGCCAGCAGCGACGCTTCGTCTTCAGGTAGGGCTAGCACCGCGAGAGGTTGACCGTTGAGCGAGCCGTCACCGCTGCAGCCGAACCAGCGGACGCAGGCAGGATTTGCGAGGAGGATGCGTGTGCCGTCGTGCGCGAAGGTAGGCCAGGGGAAATCGTCGGCGGCGCCGGGTAGGCCGCGCGCCTCCAATTCGTCCATGACCATGCGCAGATCGCGTAGGCCAAAGGCTTCGGCCCGCGCTAGGTCTGCGTCGCGCGCTTCGTTGGCTTGGCTTGGCGTCTTACGGGGCCCCACGGCATCAACCGTAGCAGATCGAGCAGGCACCGCGCGGACGCCGCCTGACGGGAGCGGCGGGCGCGGCGCGTTGGGCCAACCCGCCCGGGCTTTCGAGGGCGATTTCGGGCGCTACCCAGGGCCCGTCGCGGCTGGCAATCCTCCTATGCCTCGAAGCGAGACACCTAGAAAGGAGGCCGTGGCCCGAGGATGAGCGGAGCGGACGAAGACCCGCGCCCCCACTCCCGGGGTTGATGAACGAGCCGCGGCCGGTACGTCGCGCCGTGTCATTCGGCGCCCGAATGAAAGAAAGCGATGACCACGCCCCAAGCTTTTCCAACATAACTGGCTTGGTTTGGCGGATTGGCGCGACCCGATCGGGGTCTGGGCACCCTACCTTTGGGGTGAAGCCAAGTTTTAGGGGCTCGACATGCCGGCCGCTGGCGGGGGCGGCCTCTAGGAAAATGTTCAATCGACACTTTGTTGCGCCCCGCCCGATACCTTCGCCCCGTATGCTCGACGACGATGAGTCGCTCTGTCAGCAGGGGTATGCTTCAGGTGAAGGGGGTCACCTACCGCATCGAGCGCACCGAGCCGCACCGCTACTCGGTGGTTAGGTTGCTCGATGATGTCGAGGTTGGCACGTTTCGCACGTTGCCGTCGCTGCGCATTCACACCGCGCAGATCGAGCTTACGGTGCTGCGCGACGTGGTGCGCGCGGCGCTGCGCTCTGCGCGTACCAGCGCTGTCATGCACGTTGCGCCCGTGTTCCAGCCCGACGAAGAGAGCGAGCCATCGGGCGGCACCGCGAGCAACGCGCCGCCGGCCGCGCGCACGCCCAGCAGCGATCCGCCCGTGCGCGTGATGGCTTGAGGCTCACCTGGTGGCCGGGCGCGCCCGCTCGGCTCCCCAGAGCCAGCCGGACCAGAGCGGCAAGAACAGCGCGACGATCCGCAGTGACTCGTGGTTACTGCTGACGACCGAGAGCACGAGCAGCGCAGCCGTGGTAGCGAGCGACGCCGCGAGCAGCAGCCGCAGCGGACGCGCGGCGCCGGGGCGGCCGAGCGCGAAGCCTGCGCCGAGAACGACCAGCGCGAGCGCCCAAGGTGGGCACGCCAAGAGGCTGCGATTGGCGTGGGCCGCCCAATGCTTGGACGCCCAAAAGACAGCGAGCGCCGAGCCGAGCACACCGAGCGCGCCGCCCAGGAGCGCGCTCACGACTCCGAACACGGCCCGACCCGTGGGGCCACGGCGCGCGGCGTGGCCGAGCGCGGCCAACGTGGCTCCCAGCAGCGCCCCGGCCCCGCCCAGCGACAACCACGGTGTCGTGGGCTCGCGCGGCAACGTGGCCCGGGTGGCGCTGGCGAGCTGCGTCTCTTTGCGCACGAGGGAGACGCGCTCACCGTCGAGCTCGCGCTGGGCCCGCGCCAGCGCGTCGTGCAGCTCTTGCGGCAAGAATAGCTCTTGCCAGCGCGTCGTGGGCACGTCGGTCGGGGTGCCCAGGGCTAGATCCAAACCGACGTACAGCCACGCGGTGTCACGGGTCAGCGCGAGCGTGTGCTCACGGAATGTCAGCCGCCCTGGGCCGGCAACGCTCCGCTCCAAGGAGCCTCGAAGCAAGTCGTCGATCGCGTCACGCACGCGCGTGGAGCAATTGTCGCGGTAGTAATCGTACGCGTAGTAGCGCTGCTCGGGTCGCGCACTCTCCACGAGCTTGCCGTACAGCTCCCCGCGCTCGGCGCGCGTCAACGCCAGCTCTTGAGCTGTGAGCGAGCGGTTGTCGGCGGCGTAGGCTCTTACCGTGCGCTCGAGGTTGGTCACGCTGAGCCAATAGCGGAATCGGCCGCTCATGAAATCGCGCGCGCCCTGCAGCCCCTGGAACTCGAAGGTCCCGAAATTGTAAACCGCGTCATGGCTCTGCCCGCCGGTGTCCCACTCGAGCAAGATGGCGTTGTGGCCGAAGCGCGTGAACGGGTGATCGCCTGGACCCATGGTGAGCACCGAGACGCGGTCCGGCGCGTCACGAGCAGCGGCGGGGCGCGCCACGCCCAACGCGGCCAAGACGGTCGCCACGAGCGCCCCCCGACCCAACGAACGCCGCGGCCACATCTTGCTTCATGATGCTACAAAACGTCGACCGGCGCCGCTCTCTGCTGTGGAAGCTCTGGCTCAGTCGGGCAAGAGCGCGCGGCCGCGGTCCGCTCGTTCTTTGACGGTGCGGCGGTCGAGGCCGAGGCGACCGCCGGCTTCGACGTAGCTCCGAGTTTCGCGGTACACGAGCGCGGCGTAGCGGTCGAGCAGGGCTCGCTCGAAGACGGCCAAAACCAAACGCCAGCGCCGCCGCCCGCCAAGAGGGCCGCGCCGCCCCAAACCAGTTGCCGCCTGCCGCATGGAAGAATTGCCACTCTGAACGGGACACTATAGACGGGTTTACGGATGTCCGGCCCGCTCGAGGAAACCGAAGGCACGCGGTCGGTTCGCGGCCGGCAGCGCTTTTTTGCGCGGGTGCTGCGCCTGCTTGCGCGCGCCGAGCTCGCGCTGGACCGGGTGGTTTGGGGGATGCGGGGGCGCTTCGGGCGCTTGGGCCCGCTGCAAATCGTAACCTACCGCGGCTTTGGTACGGCGGCGCGCGCGCTCGTGCGGGGCCGGGTGGTGGAAGCTTCGGCGCTCGAGCGCTCGCTGCCGGCGGACTCCAGGCTGCGCAGCTTTCGGCGCATGCTGCGGCGCTTCTTCTCGCGCGAGCTGCCCCACGCAACGGTGCGCGCCCAGCTCGGCGCGAGCGCCGTTGGTGGCAACACGGACGATGAGGGCTACTTCGACCTGCCCGTTCCGACGCCCGCCCGCGAACCGGCCCGCGGCGACTGGCACAGCGTGGAGGTCGAGGTGACGGGCGCGAAAGTGCGCGGGCTCGTGCCGGTCAAGGCCGTGGCCGAAATCTTGATCCCCGGGCCTTCCGCGTCGCTCGGCATCATCAGCGATATCGACGATACGGTGCTGCAGACGCACGTCACGCAAAAGTTGAAGATGATCTGGGTCACGCTGTCGGGTAGCGCGTTCACTCGCATGCCCTTCGAGGGCACGAGCGAGCTGTATCGCGCCCTCGTGGCAGGCGCTTCGGGCAACTCCTGCAATCCGGTGTTCTATGTCTCCAAAAGCCCCTGGAATTTGTACGATTTCTTGGTCGATTTCCTGGACCACCACCGCTTGCCGCGGGGGCCGCTGCTCCTGCGCGACATTGGCCTGCGCGAAGCTCCGCCCGTCGATCACAAGTCGGCCGCGGTGAGAGAGCTGCTCGAGACGTACCCAGAGCTGCCGTTCGTCTTGCTGGGCGACAGCGGCGAGCGCGATCCGGAAATTTACCTCGAGACGGCCGCGCGCTACCCCGGCCGCGTTGCCGCCATCTACATCCGAGATCTGGGCGGCAAAAATCGCAAAGACGCCGCGGGCGGTCGGGCCCGGACGCTGTGTGAGCGCGCGCGCAGCTATGGCACCGAGATGCTGTGGCTCGAGCACGCCAGCGAAGCGCTGCTGCACGCGCAAGCGCACGGCTGGGCGATGCGCCCGTAGCCACGCAGCTTGGCGAGCCGGACCAAGTTGTACGCAGCTCCAACCATGAAGCCGGCGAGGGCATCACAACCGCTAGCTGCCGTTGTAGGATCCCGACCCGCCCGCGTTGATCAACACCCTGCTAGGAACCGGAGCCCATGGTCTGCTTCTTCAGCGCGTTTCGGTACTGCGCGGCGACCAAACCGGTGCTGAAGCGCTGCGGCAAGATTCGCGCGAACACGCTGCCGACGCGGTTCACGAAGCCGGAAATGTGCAGGTATTTGCGGGTGCGGAAGGCCTCCACGCCTTCGCTCGCGGCTTGGTCCACGGGCATCAGCCAGCGCCTCAGCGGAGTGAAGCTTTCACCCGCCGTCATTTCGCTGACCACTCCGCTCGGCGCATAGACGGTGACCGAAACGTTGCGCCCGGCCAGCTCGTGCCACAGCCCGATGCCGAAGTGGACCAGGAACGCCTTGGTCGCCGAGTAGTGCGTTTGGTACGGGACCGGGTGGATCCCGGCCATGCTCGAGACGATCATCAGCCCGCCGCCTTGCGCCTCCAGCAGCGGCGCGAACGCCGTGGCCATGCGCACCGTCGCGATCACGTTCGTGTCCAGCATGCTGCGAAAGGCGTCCCACGACAGCTCGCCGTAGGGGCCGAAGTGAGTGACGCCAGCGTTCAGGATGGCGCCGTACAGTTGTCGCCCCTTGCTCGCTTCCTCGATCAGCCGATCCACGTCGGCGAGCTGGGATAGATCGGCGACGCAAAGCGCGACCTCCGCTCCGCTCTGCTCGAGCTCGGCTTTCAGCTCTTGCAGGCGGTCGGCCCGGCGCGCGGAGATCACCAGGTTGGCCCCGTGCTTCTGCGCCAAAATCTTCGCCATCTCTCGGCCCAAGCCGGAGGAAGCGCCCGTGACCAGCACCCAGCGACCGCGTAGCTCCATCGGATTCATGCCGGCCGAGCCGTACTGGGCGCCTCAGGCGGTGTCAAAAGCCGCGCGATTTTTCCGGAGAAGCTGCTCACTGCACGTGGACGTAAAAATCGTTCGTTTCGAGCTTGGTGATGGGGCCGCTCCAAATCTCGAAACCGACGGCCACGCTCAGCACCGTCGTTCCGGGCAGGGCGATCTTCCGGCTGGCCGCGTCGCGCACGAAATCCATCACGTCAATCTCGAGCTCGGGCGAGTCGACGCCCTCCGTACGCACGTAGCTGACACAAGGCTTGCCGCCTACGTTGCCGGCCCAGATGTTCCAGGTGCCGGGAGCGTTGGTCACCGCTACGTCGCTGAGCTCGCGCCGCCCGGCGGGCTGTTGCCCGGGCGGATCACGCAGCCAGACCATCAAGAAGGCGCTGTGCCCGCCGATGTCGGCGGTGTTCGAGAGCCAGATGTCGTACGCGGCGTTGTACTGGCTGGTGTTTCCGTTCGCGCTCCAGCGCCAACCGGTGCGCAGCGATTGAATGTCGCTCAGGGCCTTGGGTAAGCCGCAGGCGCCCGAGCGGGAGTCGGAGTAGGCGCCGCAAAAGACCGTGGGATACGAGGCCGGCTCGTACTGCGGGCCGCGCTTGCCCAGCATGCTTTCGACGCTGAACGACGTGCCGTTCCAGCTCACCGTTTGTGATTCGAAGCCCGGGCCCCAGCCGTTGGCCATGAAGAAGTAGGACGAGCCGTCGCGCGTGACGTCGCTCTTGGTCCAGCGATCGGACGAGCTGCCGTTGCCGCTCTGCGTGGGCGAGCCGAACAAACTGGGCAACACCGTGCTGGGGGGTGGCTCTTCCGTCACTTGGCTGCTGGAGCCGGTGTCACAAGCGGCCAGCTGGGTAGCGAGCGCCCAGCCGAGCAGTGAGCCAAGGCCACGCACACACCGAGAACGAGTCAGCGGCATGGCCGGAGAATAGCAAATTCTGGAACCGATTCCAGGTTCGTCTCGTCGTCAGGCGTCGGCGCCGATAGCCTCGGAAATGTTGGAGAGGCCGGCGGCTTGCACCCGCTCGGCCAAGCCGCGGGCAATTTGGCCGGGCAGGCTGGGGCCGTCGTAGATCAGCGCGGAGTAGATCTGCACCAGGGTGGCGCCAGCACGGATGCGCTGCCAGGCGTCTTCGGCGTTTTCGATGCCTCCGGCGGCCACGAGCAGCAGGCGGCTACCGACCCTGCTGCGCAGGCGGCGGAGCACCTGCAGGCTCCGCTCGCGCAGCGGCGCGCCCGAGAGCCCGCCGTTACCGAGCGCGGCGACCTCGGCCGGGGGCGTCGTCAAGCCGGCGCGCCCGATGGTGGTGTTGGTGGCGATGATGCCGTCGATGCCCAGCTCGAGCGCCAGATCCGCGATGGCGTCCAGATCGGCGTCGTGCAGATCGGGCGCCACTTTGAGCAGCAGCGGCACCTTGCGCCCGGCCGCGGCGCGCTTCAACGCGTGCTGCACGCCGCTGATGAGCGGGCGCAGCTGCTCGATGGCCTGCAGCTCGCGCAAAGAGGGCGTATTGGGCGAGCTCACGTTGATGACCATGTAATCAGCGTGAGGAGCGAGGGCCGCGGTGCTGGTCTGGTAGTCGGCCACGGCGGCGTCATTCGGCGTGAGCTTGCTGCGGCCGATGTTGGCACCCACCACGGCGCGGCGCGGCTTGGCCAAGCGCTGGGCCGCGGCCGCGGCTCCGTGGTTGTTGAAGCCCATGCGGTTGAGCAGCGCGCGATCGCGCGGCAAGCGGAAGAGGCGCGGCCGCGGGTTGCCCGGCTGGGCGAGCGCCGTCACCGTGCCGACCTCGACGAAGCCGAAGCCGAGAGCGAAGAAGGCCTCGAAGACCTGCGCGTCTTTGTCCAGGCCGGCGGCGAGCCCAACCGGGTTTTCCAGCTGCCGGCCCAAGGCCTGCACGCGCAGGCGTGGATCGCGCCGGCTGAACAACGCGCGCAGCAGCCACAAGGCCCCCGGCACGAGCGCGAACCAGCGAAGCGACGTGAGGGTGAGGCGATGAGCGGTCTCGGCGCTGAGAGCAAAAACGAAAGTGCGAAAAAGTCGGTAAAGCAAGGGCGCGCGGAACCTAAATGACTGGCCCGGCTACGGCAACCCACCGACGTTGCTACCGCGCTAGCTGGGAGAAAACTGCCTGAAATTGGCGGTTCGCGCGCGCCCGCTTGCTTCGGCGCGGCGACGAAAAGCGAGCTCCGCTATCGTGCGGCCATGCAAAGCTGCGATTTGCGCTCCGACACGTTGACGCGCCCGACGCCGGCCATGCGCGCCGCCATGGCGGCGGCGGAGGTGGGGGACGACGTGTACGCGGAAGATCCGTCAGTGCGCGAGCTCGAAGAGCGCGTGGCGGCGCTCTTGGGCAAAGAGAGCGCGCTGTTCGTGCCTTCGGGCACCATGGGTAACCAGATTGGCCTGCTCGTGCACACGCGCCCCGGTGACGAGGTCATCATCGGCGAAGGCTCGCACTGCGCGTTTTACGAATCGGGGGCGGCCAGCGCTTGGGCGGGCGTGCAGTTCGCGGTCGCGGGCCGCGGAGGCTTGTTCAGCGCGGAAGAGATGCTGGAGGCGATCAAGCCGCCGCAGTACCACTTTCCGCGCACGCGCCTGGTCGTGCTCGAGAACACCCACAACCGCGCGGGTGGCCGCGTCTTTGCTCAAGCCGAGGTCGTGCGAATCGCGGCCGCGGCTCGCGCGCAAGGCTTGGCCGTGCACCTGGACGGCGCGCGCATTTGGAACGCCAGCGCCGCCACCGGCCTGGACGAAGCGGAGCTGGCGGCTCCCTTCGATACGCTCAACGTCTGCTTCTCCAAGGGGTTGGGCGCTCCCGTCGGCTCGGCCTTCGTCGGCTCGCGCGACCACGTGCTGGCGGCGCGGCGCTTTCGCAAGATGCTGGGAGGTGGCATGCGCCAGGCGGGCATCTTGGCGGCCGGCGCGCTCTACGCGCTCTCGCATCACCGGGCTCGTTTGCTGGAGGATCACGCTTCTGCTCGCGCTTTTGCCGAGACGTTACGCGGCGTCGCGGGGATCGAAGTGGCGGCTGTCGAAACGAACATCGTCGTCTTGACCAGCGCAGGCGTGGACGCTGGCGAGCTGGCCCGGCGAGCGGCCGCGCGGGGCGTGCTGATGAACGCGACCAGCAAACGCACCCTGCGCGCGGTCACCCATCTCGACGTCGGCCTCGACCAGGTGAAGGCAGCTGCCGAAGCGCTGCGGACGCTGTTCGGCGGCTGAGGCGGGGAAAACTTCCACCGTAGGCAGGAGCGAGACGTTCCAGGGTAGGTCTTTGGTCGGGGTTTTGGGGGCAGATTGGCTCATGGGGGGTCTCCGTCAGCGGCGCTCCGTCGCGCCTTCACGGAGACGACGCTCCACGACGAGCCAGATCGACATCGGGCCCCGACCCCGACAACGTTTTTTCGGCCTCGGCGAGCCCGTGGGCCTGAATCTCGAGGTGAATGGGGAAAGACGAGCCGATTACGGCCGGGGCGGATGGGCCGTGGAGGCGAGCCGCAAGCGCGATTTCGAGCGCCGTTTAGCCCTCTAGCGGCCGAGGGCGCCGCCGTTCAGGGCCCCCGCCAGCACCAGCTCGACCAGCGCGCGTACGAAGGCAACCCCCGCCGGTTCGCCCTTCCAGACGCGGCTGTGCAGCGTGCCGAGCAGCGTGGCGGCGATCAGCTGCGCGTCGCTACCCTTCGGCAGCTCGCCCCGCGCGAGCGCGCGCTCGAATACGACCTTGGGGATGGCGGGGCGCTCGGCGCGCATGCGCCTGACAATCGCTTGCATCTCCGGATCGGTATTGGCGAGCACCAAAGATTGCATGATGGCGCGGCGGCGCGGGGTGAGCATTTGCGTTGCCCAGCGCTGGAGCACCAGCAGCAAGTCGCCGCGCAGCGACCCGGTGTTGGGCGGCTCGGGGTCGTCGTCGCGTAGCGACGCGAGCGCGGCGCTCACCAGGTCGGACTTGGCAGGCCAGCGACGGTAGATGGTCGTCTTGTTGACGCCTGCGCGCAGCGCCACGGCTTCGACCGAAAGGCCGGCGTAGCCTTGGGCCGCGAACTCTTCGAGCGTGGCCGAAAGAACCTCCCTCACCACGCGCGCGCTGCGTCCACCCATACGGGGCCGCGCGGAACGGCTCTTCGTGGCCGGTGGGCGCGCCTTGGCCGGTCGCTTGGCAACCCGGCGTTTTGACTCGGTTTTCGGCGAGGGCATTTCTTAACGCAACTACTGGTTGCTTTTATAACGCCCAATGCTACTTAACGCAACGACCAGTTGCGTTAACAAACGCGCGCTTCGGTCGTTGTAAGAGAGAACCAAGCTCATGAGCTCCGCGGCCGCTGCCAAGTCCTCCCCCTCTTCGTCCGTACCCCCGCCTGCCACAGCGGTCGCGGTTGCGGCGCCCACCGGCGCGCCACGCGGCGGCGGGCTGCGCCGGGTCATCCTGCTCTCCCTCCTGGGCGCCTTCTTGGCGAGCGGCGCGGGCTGGTGGCTGATGCACCGCGGGCTCGAGGCGACGGACGACGCTCAGCTCGACGCGGACGTGGTGGCGGTGCCCAGTCGCGCCAGCGGCACGGTGACGGCCGTTCATTTCACCGACAACCAGCGGGTGGAAGCGGGCGCGCTCCTGGTCGAGCTGGACGACGCGCCGGCCAAGGCCCAGCTGGCCCAGGTCGAAGCCGAGCTGCTGGGCGCCAAGGCGTCGGTCGAGGCGGCCCGCGCCACGGCCGAGCTGACCGAGCGCAACGCCTCCGCCGGTAAGACCATCGCGCGGGCTTCGCTCAACGGGGCCGCCGTCGCGGTCACCGCCTCCTCCGATCAGATCGCCGAGGCGACCGCGAATTTGGCGTCGGCCACCGCTCAGCGCAACAAAGCTCGGCTGGATTTGGACCGCACCAAGCAACTCTTCAGCTCGGGCGCCATCGCCAGCGCGCAGCTCGAAGCGGCCCAAACGACCTTCGACAGCGCCCAGGCCGCCGTTGATCAGGCCGACGCGCGCATCGTTACCCTGAAGAGCTCGACGTCGCAGGCGCGGGCCCGCGTGAGCGAAGCTTCGGCCCGGCTGGGCCAAGCGAGCGAGACTTTGCCGTCGCAGGTGGCCGAGGCCAAGGCCAAGCTCGCGTCCGCCGAAGCGCGCGTCGCTACCGCCGAAGCCCAGCGCGAGCTCGCCCGGCTCGAGCTTTCGTACACCAAAATCCTGGCCCCGCACGCCGGCATCGTCTCCAAGCGCAGCGTGTCTCAGGGGCAGCTGGTGTCGGCAGGTCAGTCGGTGGTCATGCTGGTACCCGATTCGCACGCGCAGGGCGCGGTGTGGGTGACGGGTAACTTCAAAGAGACGCAGCTCGCGCACATGCGCGTCGGCCAACCGGCGACCTTGACCATCGACGCCTATGGGCGAGAGCTCCACGGTAAGGTCGAGAGCTTCTCGGGCGCTACTGGCGCGCGTTTTGCCCTACTGCCGCCGGACAACGCGACCGGCAACTTCACCAAGGTGGTGCAGCGCGTGCCGGTGCGGGTGAAGCTCGACGAAGTGCCGGCCGACGTCCAGCTCATGCCCGGTCTATCGGTCGAGCTCTCCGTCAACACCCGCTGAGCCGCCGCCCATGACCTCAGCCGCCATTCCGCTCCCCGGCGCGGTGGTGCCCGACAAGGCACGGCGCTGGCTCATCGCCGTCAGCGTGGCGCTCGGCGCGCTTTTGGAGATCGTCGACACCTCCATCGTCAACGTGGCCATGCCGCAGATGCAGGCGTCGCTCGGCGTCACCTTGGCCGAGGTCGGCTGGGTCATCACCAGCTACGCGATCGCCAACGTCATCATTTTGCCGCTCTCGGCTTGGCTGGGCGACAGGTTCGGCAAGAAGCGCTTCTTCGTCTTCTCGCTGATGGCGTTCGTGGCCGCTTCCATGCTGTGCGGCATGGCTCACTCGCTGGGCATGCTGATCTTCGCCCGGGTGCTGCAGGGGCTGTTCGGCGGTGGGCTGCTCGCCAAGGCGCAGTCGTTTTTGTGGGAGACTTTTCCGCCTGAAGAGCGCGGCGCGGCCCAGGCGCTGTTCGGCATCGTGGCCATCGCGGGGCCGGCGATTGGGCCCACTTTGGGCGGCTACATCGTCACCAACCTCGATTGGCGCTGGATCTTCTACGTCAATTTTCCCATCGGCCTGCTCGCCATCTCGATGGCGGTCACGTTCTTGCCCGAAGACGGGCCGAACAAGGCTACCGGTAGCGTGGACTGGCTGTCGCTGGGCTTGATGGCCTTGGGCTTGGGCGCCCTGCAAACGTTCCTGGAAGAGGGCTACAGCGAGAGCTGGTTCGACTCTGCCTTCATTTGCGTGTGCGCGGCGCTCGCGGCCATTTGCCTGGTGCTGTTCGTGGAGCGGCAGCTGTCCAGCGCGACCCCGGTGGTGGATCTGCGCGTTTTGCGGCACCGCTCGCTGTGGGCAGGCTGCATCGCGTCTGCCGTGCTGGGCATGGGCCTGTATGGCGCCATGTTCGCGGTGCCAATCTTCGCGCAGGGCATCATGCACTACACGTCGCAGCAGACCGGCATGCTGATGCTGCCGGGCGCGCTGGCCTCGGCTTTCGCCATGCCGGTGATGGCGCGCCTGCTCAAGCACTTCGAGCCGCGCGTGCTGATCGCGGGCGGCTCGGTGATGGTGATCTTGTCGTTGTGGCTGTTGGCCGGTATGAACCCGCAGACCAACGAAGACGAGCTGTTCTGGCCGCTCATCATCCGTGGTTTCGGCTCGGTGATGATGTTCTTGCCCATGAGCATGGCCGCCTTCGGCGCCGTGCCGGTGAAAGACGTGGCCAAAGCCACCGGCATCTACAACCTGTCGCGGCAGCTGGGCGGCAGCATCGGCATCGCCGTCTTGACCACGCTGCTGTCTTCGCGCTCGGCCTTTCACCGCTCGGTCATGGTGGAAAAGCTGAGCCTGAGCGACGTGGCCACGGCCGAGCGCGTTCACGCCTTGACGGCCGGATTCATGGCCAAGGGCTTCGACGCGGCGTCGGCCAAGCGCCAGGCGCTGGTGGTCCTCGACGGCACCGTGAACCTGCAAGCGTCGGTGATGTCTTTCGCCGATTCTTTCTGGCTCGTGGCGCTCGTCTTCCTGGTCACCATGCCGCTCATCTTGCTCTTGGGTAAGGTGAAGCCTGGTGGCAAGCCAGCCGCGGCGGTCGACGCCCACTGAGCGGCCCGGCATGTTAGCCTGCGGGCGGGCGCATGGCCGACCACGAGCAAGAGAGCGCGAGCGCTCCCCGCATCGAAGCCGCCGAGGCCGAAGAAGAGCTGTGGGGTGGTCGCATCCAGGTTCGCGGTGAGGTGGGCCGGGGCGCCATGGGCCAAGTGCTGCTCGGCTTCGACACCAAGCTGCGTCGCGAGATGGCCCTCAAGGTCACGCACCTACCGCGCGGCGAAATCCCGCGCCAGCAGCTGGCTCGCTTCGTCGAAGAGGCGCAGGTCAACGCGCAGCTCGAGCATCCCAACATCGTTCCCGTCCATGATTTGGGTCTAGATCCGACGGGGCGCGCCTACTTCTCGATGAAGCTGGTGCGCGGCCGCTCGCTGGAAGACATCTTGACGGCCCGCCTGAACGGCGACGAATCGACCCTGGCCGAGTTCGGCCTGCGCCGGCTGCTGGACGTCTTCTTGCAAGTTTGTCTGGCCATGGAGTACGCGCACGCGCGCGGCGTCATTCATCGTGATTTGAAGCCCGCCAACGTGATGATCGGAGACTTCGGCGAGGTCGCGGTCATGGACTGGGGTGTGGCCAAGCTGAAAGAAATCGCCGCCGGCGTGAGCACCCAGGCGGAGGCGCTGGCCGCCGAGCACGAGTTCATCGACAGCCTCGACGGCGGCCCCGCCAGCGCGCCGGGCCCCGTCACGTCGGTGCGGGCCGAAACGAAAGCCTGGCAAACGCACGACGGCGCCGTGCTCGGCACGCCTCATTACATGTCGCCCGAGCAAGCTCGCGGTTTGGTGGTGGACGAGCGCAGCGATCTCTACAGCTTGGGCGCCATGCTGTACGAAATCTTGTGCGGACAGGTGCCGTTCGATCACGAAGATCCCGCCGTCGTGGTGCGGCGCGTGATCTTGGAAAACCCCACGCCGCCGTCGGCGCTCGACCCCAGCGTGCCGTCGGCGCTCGAGACGCTCGTCATGCGCCTGCTCGCCAAGGAGCCCGAGAATCGCGCTCTGCCGCTGCGTGACGTGCGCGCCCACGTCCAGAACTACATCGACGGCATCGCGCGCGACTACCGCGGCGAAACCATTTGGAGCAGCGTGGCCTGGAGCGCCGGCGCCCTCATCCTGTTCGCCTTCTTGGTTTGGTACCTGACCGGGCAGTCGATCGCTGCCGTGCTGGCCGTCGGGCCACCGGCGGTGCTGAACGCGGTGGGCTGGTTCCTGCTGGTGCTCGCCGCCGGCTACCCGCTGTGGGCCGCGTCCACGGCGCTGCGCGTGAGCCGGCGGCAAATTGACCCGTTTCGCGAGCCAAACGCGCAAGAGCTGTTCGTCTCGGGCTACCTGGCCCACCGCACGTTTTCGGCCGCGTTGGCGCCGCTGTTCCAGCTCGTCTTCATCGTCGAGCTGGTGACGCTGGCGGGCATCTCGGCCACGCGCGGTGGCGGCCGCTCGCACGAAATCGTCACGCAGCTCATGCAGCAGATGCGGGCCGAGTGGTCCGAGGCGCTGATCGTAGTGCTCGTCTTTCAGTTCGCGTACCTAGTGCTGTTGGCCAGCGAAGCCCGCTTCGCCCGGCGTATCGATCGTTGCGAGCTGCTCGTGCGGCGCGCGCCGTGGGAGTCGGTTTGGCCCGTCTTTTTGTTGGCTGTGCTGCTCGCCAGCGTGATCACCACCGATGTGCTGGCGCTCACGCTCGGGGCCAAGCAGGGCGCCGTCTCCTCCCTGATCTGGCGAGAGCTGTTCCAGGTACCGACCCGCCCGTTCGAGATCGTGAAGACGCTAGTCTTTCAGGGCACTTTCCTGCTCGGTCTGGCCGGGACGACCATGGTCGCCGCTTTCCCTCTCACCGAGCTGCTAGCGGCGTCGCGCGCCGTGTTTCATGCGGCCGACGAAGCATCGGTGGCCACGCGGGCCAACTATTTCTTGCGCTCCATCGCCGCCATTCGCGTCGCGCGCGGCGTCTGGCTGTACGGCGGGGCCATGATCGGCACGCTGACGGCCATGCGCATTTTGTCGGACGACCAAGCGCATCCGTTGCTCGAAAAGCTGCTGTACATCGTGGGGCCTTCGCTGATTGGCTTCATCGGCTACTCCGGCCTGCGCCGGCGGCTGAACGGCTTTTTGGAGCAAGCCCCCGCCGTACGCCGCCTGGTGACGGCGCGAACCGAAGCCGCGCTCGTCGAGCAGCGCCACGCCAACTTGGCGGTGCTGGAGCGCGTGCCCTGGCGTTTGCCGGTAGGTCAGATGGCGGTGCCGCTGTTGTGCATCGCCGCGTACTTGCTGTGGACGGGCAGCGGCTTGCAACGAGCCGTCTTGCACCAGCTGATCCCCGTCACTACCAAAGACTGGCTCGTCGTTTTTCCTTACGTTCTTTTGGTCCCGACGCTGCTCGGGCGCGACTACTGGCAAAAGAGGCGCCTGCGAAGAGCGGAGCGCTGACACGGCAGTCGGCGTCCGTTAAGCTTGGGGAATGGACGAGGAGTTGGGGCAGATCCTGGCGTTCCGGCGGCTCTCACCGCTGCTTGCCAGCGCCGGGCAGCCCGAGCCGGGACAAATCTCTGCCATTGGTCGTGCGGGCTTCAAGCGGCTCATCAACCTGGCCATGCCCACCTCGCCAGGCGCGCTGCCCGACGAAGCTGCGTTGGCCCAGCGAGCTGGCCTCGACTACCTGCATTTGCCCATCGACTTCGAAGCGCCAGAGCTAGAGCAGGCGGCGCGCTTGTTCGATGCGCTCGACCGCTCAGCGGGCGAGCCCGTGTTCGTGCATTGCGCGAAAAACATGCGCGTCTCTGCGCTGCTCTCGGCGTACCGCATGGTGCGCTGCGGCGTGCCTTGCTCGACGGCCCGCGTCGATCTTCATGCTATCTGGGAGCCTAACCACACCTGGCGTCTGTACGTTGCAAACGCGGCCCTGCTCGCCATCCCGCGGCCGGTGCGGCTCGAGACCGAGCGGCTAGTGCTGCGTGACGCCCGCCTGAGCGATGCCGACGCCGTCCATCGTTACGCGAGCGATCCCGAGATCGTTCGTTACATGATTTGGGGGCCGAACAGCCTCGAGCGCACGCAAGAGGTGTTGCAGATGAGGCTTCAGGAGCAGGCCAGCGCCACGCGCCGCGTGTTCGAGCTGATGATCGAGGAAAAGGCGACAGCGCAGGTGGTGGGTGGGGCCGGGCTGCGCGTGGCCGAAGGCGCGCTCGAGGCTGACCTGGGCTACGTGCTCGCGCGGGCGAAGTGGGGGCAGGGGATCGTTCCGGAAGCGTGCGCCAAGCTGATGGAGGTGGCGTTCGGTTGGCTGGGCCTGCACCGCGTTTGGGCCAGTACCGACGCTCAGAACAAAGCTTCGCAGCGCGTGCTCGAGAAGCTCGGTATGCGCCGCGAAGCGCATTTCATGCAAAACGAGTGGATCAAGGAGCGCTACCGCGACACCCTTGTCTACGCCCTCACGGAGGCGGAATATTGGGCAACATGAGCACCGATCCTTTGAAGGCGCGCTTCGACGGCGTCGATCGTGACGGCAACGGCGCGATCGACGAGGCCGAGTTCTCTCAGCTCTTGGGCGCCCTCGGGGCCGGTTACAGCGACGCTCAGGTGCGCGCTGCCTTCAGCGACATCGACACCGATCAAAACGGCTGCATCGAGCTCGAAGAGTTCCGCAAATGGTGGACCTCGCACTGAGCGCGCGTCAACGCTTCCGGCCACGACCGCGCAGCTTCGGTCGCTTCGGTCGCTTCGGTCGCTTCGGTCGCTTCGGTCGCTTCGGTCGCTTCGGTCGCTTCGCAGCTTTCTTGTCGCGCCGTCCAGGCCCGTTGGCGATTGCGAAGCGACCTTACGATCGTAAGGAAATTTCGTGAATGATTTCGCGGGGCGCGCTCACCAAAAGATGGTGCTGCCACTCGTAAGTATTCGCGTGGAGCCGGCTGGAAAGCTTACGAATAGGAGCACCGCGACTTTGCGACGCGCGCTCGCGATTTCATTGAGAAATTTTAGTTACGTTCGTAATGCCGATTCGGCGGAAAAAGCGGTGCCTCGGTACACGTCGTTTTGGTGCTCTGAATCGCCGGCCAGCGGCGCGGTGATTGCGTGGTGAAGCGCGTTGCATGGTGAAGCGCGTTGCATGGTGAAGCGCGTTGCATGGTGAAGCGCGTTGCATGGTGAAGCGCGTTGCATGGTGAAGCGCGTTGCAGGTGAAGCGCTTTGCAGGTGAAGCGTTTTGCATGGTGAAGCTCGGCCTGCGTGGGCTAGTCGCGTGTGTCGGCGGCTCAGATTAGCTCTTCGATCACGCTTTCGCAGACGGGGCACTTGTCGTTGATTTCGCCGCACGAGTAGTTATTGTCGAGGCAATCGGTGCATTCGTCGAGCTGGCGGCGCAGCTTGTTGTCGTCGGCTTTGTCTTCGCATCGGTCACTGCAGCGATGCACGTCGAGGTTACCGTCGACGCAAGTCTGAATCTCTTCGCACATTTGTTCGCAATCGATCGCTTCGCCGATTTTGCTGCAGCCTCCGAGCGTCGTCAGCATGGTGAGAGTCGCGATGATGAATAGGGCGTTGTAGCGAGGGGAGAGGCGCATGGTGAACGGCTACTCAGCACGATTCGTTCCAACCCCCTGACCCGGCGCGTAGCCAATTTTTGGCCGAAATATGCCCGGATGGGACGAATGTCCGGGGGCGAGCAGCTGGACACTCGTCCGCTGCCGGACGGTGAAACGATGGCGCTGCCGCTTGCGCGAAGCCGAGCTGAAGCGTAGAGAAACGTTCGGGAACGATGGGATTCAAGGCGATGCGGTTTGCGGTAGTCGGTTGGGGCTCGTTGGTTTTGGTCGCGGTCAGCTGCGGCACGGTAGATCCGGCCGATTCGCGAGGGCAGGCGGGCTCCGCGGGCACCGCGTCTGGCGCTGGCGACGGCAACGCCGCTGGCAATGGCAGCGGAGGCAGCGCCGATGTCGGCGATGGTGGAGTCAGCGCTGGCGGAGTCGGCGCTGGGGGAGTTGGCGCTGGAGGAAGCACGGATCCGGGCGGTGCGCCCTCCACCGACGGCGGCAAGCCCACGACAGGCGATGGCGGCGCCGGCGGCTTGCCCGACCCGGGCGAGGTCGCGCCCCTTTTGCCCTGGCGCGTCGGGAACAGCTGGACCTACCGCATCACCAAAAACGGCGTCGTCACCGAAAAGACCACGGAGGTACGCGAAGAGGAGGCCGTGGGAGGCGAAGGTCCCAACGCCGACCTGCTCGCGAATCACGTCACGACCGACAAGGGCGCAAGCGATCACACCGAAAGCTGGCAAGCGCCGTCCGGCACCGAGCCCGCGCGTATCGTCCGCTACCGCGAGCAAGCGTTTTCGGCTTCCACCGGCAAGCTGAGCAGCGAGGTGTACTACTCACCCGAAAAGCTGCACATCGACGGCACGCTGGCGCATACGGTGTCCGGCGCGAGTTGGACGGAAAATTACTCCGAGACCGAGCTCGTGGTCGGCAAACCGCCCACTACCCACAGCACGACCGAGACCTGGACCGTCGTGGCGGACGACGAGACGTTGAAAGTGCCCGCCGGTACCTTCGAAGCGGTGATTCACTTTCGAAAGCAGGGCTCTTCTACCAAGGATTATTGGTACGTGCGCGGCGTCGGCAAGCTCAAAGAAACTGGCACGCAGACGGAAGAGCTGACCGCTTACTCCGTAGCGCCGTAGCGCCGTAGCCGTAGCGCCGTAGCGCCGTAGCCGTAGCGCCGTAGCGCCGTAGGCCGTAGCGCGGCCCGCAGGTTCGCTAGGGCCCGAAGTTGCACAGCCACGAGGTGCCGTTACAGCTGCAAATCTGGCGAGGAGGCAGGGCAATCTTGGCCGAAGTGCCGCCCACTCCCTCCTCTCTCGGCGGAGATGCCGGCATGGCCATGAACGTGCAAGTTGGATCCACTTTTTGGCACGGCACGAACGTGCCGGGTGCGCTCGGGTAACAGAGGCAGCCGGTACCAGGATCGTACTGGCACGACACGTTCGCGTCTTCGCCGCTGCACGCCCCCATGGGAACGTGCGCCGGGCAATCTGGGTTGACCATGCCCGAGCCGCCGGTGTTGCTGCCAGCGCTGCCGGTGCCGCCCACCGTGATGACCCCTCCGTAGCCGCCCGCGTCCACACCACCGCTGCCACCGTGGCTACCTCCGGCGCTCGTGGTGCCGGCGGTGTTCGTGGTGCCGGCGGTGTTCGTGGTGCCGGCGGTGCTCGTGGTGCCGGCGGCGGACGCCCCGCCGGAGGTTTTGCTGCCGCCCTCGTTGGAGCCGCTGCCAGCGCCGCTGTTGGCTCCGGCTGAGCCAGCGACTTGCTCATTGTCTACGCCCGTGCTGCCCCCGCACGAGACGCCCAGGAGAACCAAGACTACGGAGCGGAGGTGTTGGCGCATGAGTGCCAGTACAGCATGACACGTGCCAACCCCGCGAGGCCGTTGGAGGAGCACATTTGCCGGCTCAAACGGGAAATCGCCCGGCGGACTCTAGCCTCCTGTCGTCTCGTGTCAGCGATCCTTGGCACAGGTTGTGCCGAAAGCTGGGGTCGCTTCCGCGCATGCCGCCTCTGCGCCCGCCCTTTCGCCTGCCGCCTTGCGCATCCCCCTTCGCGCACCCCGCCTCTGGGCATGCCGCCTTTGCGCATGCGGCCCTCGGCGCTTACTGAATGCCGACCGCAATGGCCATGATGTTGTCTTTGTAGTTGATGGTCTTGCTGGGCGTGAAGGTGGCCGCGACCTTGCCGGGGCTCGGGAAGTAGGCGGACTCCAAGAGGGCCGACGGAAGGGTCGTCGTGCCTTCTTTGCCGTTCCAATTCCAAGCCTGGAGAATGGCCGTGAAACCGGTGCCCGCAAAGGGCGCGCCCTCGTCGCCTTTTTTGTCGGTGAAGTTGACGCCCAAGCCCACGACCAGCGCGGGCGACGCCTTGAGATTGAGCGGGCCCGATGACGCCGCGTCTTTCGTCTCTTCGGCGCCGGGGTTCAAGATGCCCGCGACGGCGATGGAGGGCGTGGCAGAGACGTTTGCAACCTCGACGATCATCAGCGCGTGCCACTGATTGGTCACCCAGCCCGCAGTGACGGTGAGGCTGCCTGCGGGCACGTTGGAACGGGCGAACACCTTCACGTCGTCCCAATCGCGATCGTCGAGCACCGTCAATAGCTCTTGGTAAGTGCCATTGCCAGAGTCGATCATCGTGATTGGGTCGGGGGTGCCGCTGCCGATGGGCGCGTCGGGAGACGAGCGATTGATGTTCATGTCGGCGGCAAACGCGACCACGGTGCTGCTCGCGAGCACGGGCTGTTTGAAGGTGAGCACTCCTTTTTTGCCGTTGTCGTCGCCGGCCGCCCATTCGAGCGCTTGACGAACGCACGGCGTGGCCGCGCCGGCTGTACACGTGCCGACGCCGCTCGAGCCGGAAGAGCCCCCGCCGTTCGAGCCCGAAGACCCGCCGGCGCCCGCAGACGACGATTTACCGCCGGCTCCGCCCGACGCCTTGCCCCCTGCGCCCGCAGACGACGATTTACCACCCGCTCCGCCCGACGACGATCTGCCCCCTGCGCCCGCAGACGACGATTTACCACCCGCTCCGCCCGACGACGATTTGCCACCGACGCCCGCCGATGACTCGTCGGCAGACGACGACGTGCTGCCGGCCTTGGAAGACGACGAACCGGCCGCCGCGTTGCTGCGACCGCCCGTTTCGGAAGGTGAGTCACCGGTCGAACCGGACTCGTCGAGCCCGTTGGCGCCGCTCGAGCTGAGGTCTTTCATGTCCGAGCCAGCGTCGTCTCCGGCACAGGCCTGCGCGGTGACTAGGAGCACGGCCCCGGTAAGTTTCGACCATTTCATTGGAGCGCCTCGGTTGTGAGCAGCTAAGCCCGTGGATGGGGAAGGAGTCTTGCACCATCCACGGCTACGATGATGATGGAGATAGCGCTGTTCAGCGTTGGGGTCGACCTGCGCAAAGCGGGCGAGGCTTCGATGTAGGCCGATGGAGCCAAAGTAGGAGAGTGCGCCAAATAGCGGAAGGTCGCCCAAATAGCCAAGGTACCTCGGATGCCCTAAACGTCCATCTTTGGCTTTACTAGAGGCGTGCCCATGAATTTTTCATCGACATGGGTGACCGCGATCGCGATCCGCCGTCACCGCTGCTGCGCGCGATCCAAGAGCCGGCCTTGGATCGCCTCGCTGATGTGGCTCACTCGCACGCGCTCTTCGCCATCCAAGTCTGCGATGGTGCGGGCGACGCGTCGGACCTTGGTGAAGGCGCGGGCGGAGAGGCCCAGGCGGTTGACCGCCGTTTCGATGAGTTTTTTGCTTTCGTCGTCGAGAACGGCGACTTTTTCCAAAGCGGCGGCAGAGAGGGTGGCGTTGAGGTAGCCCTGGAGCCCCAAGGCCTTGGCGCGCGCCTTTTGGCGAGCCCGGGCACGCAAAACGCGCGCGCGCACTGCCTCGGAGCTTTCGCCGCCGCCGTTGCGGATGAGGGCCGCTACTTCAACGGGTGGCACGGAGACGTGGATGTCGATGCGGTCGAGCAGAGGCCCCGACAAGCGCGACCGGTAGCGCTCGCGCGCGACCTCCGAGCAGCGACACGCCAGCCGTGGATGACCCAAGTGCCCGCACGGACAAGGATTGACGGCGGCCACCAGCACTGGGCGCGCCGGGAACCAGGCGCGGGCGCGGGCGCGGGCGATGCACACCTTGCCGTCTTCCAGCGGTTGACGGAGCGCTTCGAGCACACCACGGCGGAACTCGGCCAGCTCGTCCAGAAACAACACGCCGTGGTGCGCCAGGCTCACTTCGCCCGGCCTGGGGATGTCGCCGCCACCGACCAAGCCCGCTTCGCTCACCGAGTGATGGGGCGCGCGAAACGGGCGCTGCGTTACGATGCCGGTCTCGGCCGGCAAGGTGCCGGCGACGGAGTGAATCGCCGTGCACTCGATGGCTTCTTCCAGCTCGAGCGGCGGCAAAATGGTGGGCAGCAAGCGCGCCATGAGCGTCTTGCCGCTGCCGGGAGGCCCCACGAAGAGCAGGTTATGTCCGCCCGCGGCCGCCATTTCCAGCGCCCGCCGCGCGCTGGCTTGCCCGCGCACCTCGGCGAGGTCGCCCAGGGCGTTGGTCGAGACGTGCGCCACGAATTGCGTTGCCGGTGCGAGCGAGAGCGGGCGCCGACCGCGCAAATGCTGCACGACCTGCGCTAGCGAATCGGCGACGAGCACCTTCACGCCGCGCGCCAAGCCGGCTTCGGCGCAGTTGCCGCGCGGTACGATGGCCGTGCGGATGCCACGCCGCTCCGCCCCTTCCAGACGAGGCAGCACACCGGTTACCGGCCGCAGCGAGCCGTCCAGCGAGAGCTCGCCCACGAGCAGCACGCCGGCCAGCGCCTGCGGCTCCAGCACCTCGACGGCCGCCAGCAGCGCCAGCGCGATCGCGACGTCGAGCGCGGCGCCGCTCTTGCGCAGATCGGCCGGCGCCAAGTTGACGGTAACGGCGTAGGCGTCGATGAGCACGCCCAAGCAAGAGAGCGCGCCCTGTACCCGCACCCGCGACTCGCGCACGGCTGCCTCCGCCAGGCCGACCATCTGAAAGAAGGCGGGGCCGCGCGTGCAGCTCACCTCCACTCGGATGGGGTGCGCCTCGAGCCCGATGAGCACCGAGGTTTGCGCTGTCGCGATCCCGGTCGGAGTACCCGAGACGACTTGCATGGCCGAGCCGGCTGACTTCATGAGGGGCCGGTTTGCGAGCGGCGTGCCTGCGGTCGAGTGCGCGAAAGTTGCGCGTTTTGGGCGCTCGGGGGCTGGCCGCCGCTGGCTTGCTGGCGGCCAGGGTGGAGCAGCCCGGTCGCCGTTAATGAGGGAAATTTTGCGGTGATAACGGAATTGACGCGCCTTTGCAGAGGGGCGCCTTTCCCGGAAACGGCGGCCGTGGCAAGGGTGGTGCTGGCAATGGAGGAGCAGGTAACGGCGGACCCAGAGACCGCGGCTCAAGAAGCGGCGTCCCCAGACAAAGCAGCTCCGGAAACGGCACCTCCCGAAGCGGCGCCTTCGGACGCAGCGAGCCAGGAAACAACGGACCTGGTGATGGCCGTACCAGCCCCGGCTAGCTCCGTAGTGCCCGCGCCGACGCCCGAGCCGCAAACGGAAACGACGGAAAGCGAATCGTTCGACCTGGCGACCGAGCAGGCGTTCTTCGGGCTGACGACCGGCGCGAGCGATCAACCGGTGGCGTACGACACCGACGGCTACGCGGAAGAATCGCGTTGGCCAACGCTCGACCTCGAAGGACGTGAGCAACGTCGCGCGCATTTCACGCGCGTCGTCGGCATCATCGTCGGTACGCTCAGCGTCGTCGCGCTCTTGGCGGTAACCAGGCTCGGCCCGAGCGCGGCTCCGAGCGAGCCGTTGTCGGCGAGCCCCGCCGCGCCCGCGCCCGCAGCTCCGTCGGCCGAGCCAGAGCCCACGCTCTTGCCCGAGCTGAGCGTCAGCGCGCCCGAGCCGGAGCCGGAGCCGAGCCGCGCCACTGCGCCGAGCGCCGCGCCCGTTCGCGAGAAGGTCCGCGTTGCACGGCCGGCGCCGTTGGCCCGCCCGCGTGAGCGCGCTGCCCAAGCGCCCCAAGCACCGGCGGCCACGCCGAAGCCCGCCCAGAGTGACAAGCTCCTTCCGCCGAGCGCGCGTTTCGCGGATTAGCCTCCGCCACCGGCAAGAGGCCGACCGGCGCTAGGGCCAGCCGAGCGCCACGAGCGCCGCCACGGCCAGCAGAACGGCAGCTGCAAGCCACAGCCCCAGCACGCTCAGGTGCGCGTGCAACCCGCGAGCCCGACCACGCACGCTGCTGAGCGGCCGCACCATCGACACGCGATCTTGCGCGGGCTCTTCTGGAGGCGGGTGAGGAGCTTCGGAGACGATGAGCTTCAGGCGGGCGCGAGCTGGCATGGCGAAAGCTGGGGCGGGTGTGGCCGAACGCCCTCGTTTGGGGCAACGGCCGTTATCGTCGCTGGGTAAGAGGCTCGGCCGCGTTGCGCATCGCAGCCGCAAGTTCGCGCTAGCACGGCATTTCTACCCCCAAAAGTAGGGCGCGCCTGCGACGTGACCACCACCCGGCACGAATGGGTTTGCCGCTCCGCCCACTTTGATGAACAAAGGGCCCGTGCTCTTGCAGTCTGCCCGAACCGCCATCGGCGACTACCGGCCTTCCGATCCCCGCGAGCGCGGCTTTCAGCAGCGCATGCTCGAGTTGCTCACGCTGCCCGCGCCGACGTCGCGCCACGCCTTCGTCCCCGGTCACTTGACCGCGAGCGCGTTCGTGCTCTCGCCCGAGCGTGACGCCGTTTTGCTCATCCTGCACAAGAAGCTGAAGCTCTGGCTGCAGCCCGGGGGGCACATCGAGGCCGCCGATGCGAGCCTGGGCGAAGCGGCCCGGCGCGAGGTGGCCGAAGAAGTCGGGCTCCAGCTGCCGGCGTCGGCCGCGGGGGCCGTGTTCGACTTGGACATTCACGCCATTCCGGGGCGCAAAGACGAGCCCGCCCACGAGCACTTCGACGTGCGCTTTCTATTTCATTCACCGACCCTGGTCATCGCCACCAACGACGAGGTCATCGACGCGCGCTGGGCGCCGCTCGCCAACATCGAGCAGCTGACCAGCGACGAATCGGTGCTGCGCGTGGCGCGCAAGCTGCGGTCTGGCGCGCCGTCGACCCCTCTGCTCTAGACGCCTCTCGCGATGTCCGAAAAAACTCCCCGTTTACAGCCTCGTTTCTTCGCTACCGCGGCCAAGGGCACCGAGCCACTGCTGCGCGACGAGCTCAACGAGCTGGGGCTCCCGCGTGTGCGCGCCGATCGCGGCGGCGTGCATTTCGGCGCCGAGCCAAGCCATGCGTATCGCGCCTGCCTCTGGTCGCGCATTGCGCAGCGCGTGCTGGAGCCGCTCGCGGAGTTCCCGAGCCCGGACGAAGACACCTTGTACGAAGGCGTGCGCGCCATCGATTGGCGCCGGGTGCTGGACGCCGAGCGCACGCTGGCGGTGCGGGCCGCCTGCCGTTCCAGCCGCCTTTCGCACACTCAGTACATTGCTCAGCGCACCAAAGACGCCGTGGTCGATCAGCTGCGCGAGCGGCTGGGCGCGCGCCCCAACGTGGACAGGCACGCGCCGGACGTGCAGCTGTTCGTGCACCTGGTGAAGGACCGCGCCACCGTCTACCTGGATTATTCGGGTGATTCGCTGCACGAGCACGGCTTCCGCAAGCAGCAAGGTGCGGCCCCCATCAAAGAGACGCTGGCGGCCGCCCTCGTGCGCTACTCGGGTTGGGACCGAGCCTCCCCGCTCGTGGACCCCATGTGCGGCTCCGGAACGCTGCTCCTGGAGGCGGGGCTGTGGGCGGCGCGCCGCGCGCCTGGGCTTTCGCGCGACACCTTCGGCTTCGAGCGCTGGGCAGATTTCGACGCCAGCGCCGCGCAAAGCATCGAGCAGCTACGCGCGGAGGCGCGCAGCCAGGCACGCCCGCTCGAATTTTCTCTGCTGGGCTCGGATACCGATCCGGTCGCGCTGGAGGCGGCGCGAGCCAACGCCGAAACCGCGGGGCTGCGCGTCAATCTCCGGCTGGCTCCGCTGGCCGCCACCGTGCCCAGCGCCGACCATGGCGGGCTCGTCGTCAACCCGCCCTACGGTGAGCGGCTCAGCCGCGAAGCCACCCTCGGCCATCAGCTCGCGGCAACGCTGCGGCGCTTCGAAGGCTACCAGCGGGCGGCGATCGTGCCGCGCGACTTCGAGCTGCCGATGCGCGCGGACAAGTTCTTGCTCGTGTTCAACGGCGCCATCGAGTGCGAGCTGCGCCGCTTCGACGCGGTCAGGCCTTGATGTGCCGCGCTTCTCGAGCAGCGGCGGGGCTGGGCACGCTGCCGTGGCGACTGGTGACGTAGCGCGCCACCAGCTCGGCACGCCCCGCGTCGGCCGCGCGCAACGCCGAGAAGCGGGCCGAGAGCAGCCGACCTTCGGCGGCTAGCTGCTCGGCGCCCACGCGCCTCGAAATCTGTCCGTTATCTCGCACGATCAAGCTCCGATCGGCGAAGGCGCCCAGCACGCGCTCGGCGCTGCGCCGACTGGTACCGGCACGCAAAGCCAACGTGTCGGCGTAGGCGGGGCGACCTTCGGGGGCCTGGGCCAGCGCGTGGGCCATGGCCTCGATCGCGGCGGGCTTGATGCGTTGCTGCGCCAAGAGCGCCTGCACGAGCGCGGCGTCGCTGGAGTCGGCCAAGACCAGAGAGTGCGCGCCGGCGGGGAGCCACGCCAAATCTTCGAACTGCTGCTCGAGCGACAAGGGCGCCTGGTAATGCAGCACGAAGCTCAGATCCGACCGCGGCGCGACGCACTTCAACACTTGGCTCGCCTCGGGACAACCGGCCAGCCCCGAAGCGTTGGCGTGCGCGCTCTGGGTCACGAGCACCAGGCGCTCGTGCGGATCGGTGAAGCGCGAGAGAGCGGCGCTGCGTTCGGCCGGGGCCATGCCGGCGTGGGCCCGCACACAAGGCACGGCGCGCGCCGATAGCTCCGCGAACACGCTGTCGACCTCTTGTGGCGTGGCCGTGAGCACGATGCCGGGAGCGCCGTAGCTCAAAATTCCGGCGAATAAGGCGGCCTTACGCTCCGAAGCGCGCACCACTTGGGCGGAGCGGGTCAGCTCGGCTTCGTCGGCGTGGATGACGGACGCGGGGCTTGCGCCAATGGCTTCGGTGATTTGGCCGACCACGCGCGCGGACGTGCTGGTGCAGCTGGCGAGCACTGGCGCCGCGAACGCGCTCAGCGCTTCGCGCAAGCTCAGGTAGGCGGGCGACAGCTCGTGAGCGTGCTCGGAGCAGGCGTGGGCCGCGGCAACACCGACGAGTGACAAGGGTGCGTTGGCTAGCGCTTGCCGCAGCGAAGTGTCGAACAGCTGCGCGGGCTCGATGACTACCAGCAGCGAGCCGCCGAGCCGCAGGCGCTTCTGGTTGGCCGCCATGGCACTAGCCGTCGTGAACGAGCCCAGCGCCACCACGTCGAGCCCGGCAATGCTGGAGGCTTGCTCGAACAGCTCCGCCGCCAACGGTGAAGCGACCAGCACCGGGTGAGGGGCGAGGCTAGCGGCGGCCGCGAACAACCACGCGTCGCGTGCGCGCGGTGACGACTCGAGCAAGGTGGGCTGCCCGCCCAGGGCGAGCTTGACCGCGCGTTGCTCGGCGGAGGTGAGGCGCTGGAAGACGAGCGAGGACGAAGCAACGAGCACTTGGAGCTTGGGGGCCGCGCTAGGCGCGGCGTTGCGCTTCGCGGGTGCGCCGGCCATTTGCTTCTTTGCCGGCGCGCCCGCCGTCTGCTTCTTTGCGCTCTTGGTCTTTGCGCTCTTGGCGGCGGGTCGCGACGTTGCTGGGGGCCGCGGCCGCTTGGCGGCGGGAGCAACCGGCTTCTTCGCTGGCTTGGCGGGCGCCTTTTTGCTGGCCTTAGCTGAACGGGCGGCAGCCTGAACAGGCTTGGAGGCCTTTTTGACGACCACGCTCGAGCGCTGTTTGCCGCGCGAATGGTTCACGGAACCCCGCGATACTTTTGATGATTTTGCCATTGGTCGTACAGCGCCACGGCCCTGGATGGCCGGCTCGCTGAGTCGTCGTTACCACCTCTTTGAACAAAAGAACAGTGGACTCAAGAGCAGTAGTACCGTTGAGCGAACGTGCTGTTCGAGCTCTTTCCTCGGCTGGCTGACAGCGTGCCTTGGGTCTCGCTGGGAGCGCTGCCAACGCCGCTGAGCGATGGGGCGCGCGTGCTCTCGACCGCGGGGAAGACGGGTGAGCTCTGGCTGAAGCGTGATGATCTGTCGTCGCCCATTTTCGGCGGCAACAAGCTGCGGTTGCTCGAGCACCTGCTGGGCGAAGCCCGCGCGCGCGGCTACACGCGCGTGTACTCGTCGGGCGCCGTGGGCTCGAACTTCGCGCTCGCGACGGCCCTCCACGCGCCGCGCGTCGGGCTCGAAGCAGGCGCCGTCTGCTTTCCCGAGCCGCTCACACCCGAAGGAGAGCAGAGCCACCGCGTGGTGTGCGAGCGAGCTCGCGTCGTCTCAATCGCGCACTGGTCACTGCTGCCCGTCGCGGCCGAGCGCGTCCGCAGGCAAGACGAACGCGATGGACAGCGAGCCCTCGTCCTCTCGCAGGTGTCGCTCAGCCCCGAGAGCTTGTTCGGATACGTGGCGGCCGGGCTCGAGCTGTCGCAGCAGATACAACGGGGCCAATGCCCGCTCCCGGCGCGCATCGTGCTGCCCATCGGCTCGGCCGCCACTACCGCTGGCATCCTGGCCGGGCTGTCGCTGGGCAAGCAGCTGGGCTGGGGCCGCGGCGCACCGCTCGAGGCCGTGCGAATCGCGCCCTGGCCGCTGTCACGGCGAGGGCGCGCCGTTTCGTTGGCGGTCAACGCTCTGGCGCGCTTGGCCGAGCTCACCGGTCGCGCTTCGCTCGCCCTGGACAAGCGCGCGCTCTTGCCCCTGACCGTGGTGACCGAGCAGCTGGGCGCCGGTTACCCGCACCCTACGCCGGCCGGCACGGCGGCCCGCCGGCTGTTCACGGAGGCCGGTTTTCCCATCCTGGACGACACCTATTCGGCCAAGGCGGCGGCCCACGTGCTGGCTACCTGCGGCGCTGACCGCGGTCCGGTGCTGCTGTGGTGCACCAAATCCAGTGCCCGGCTACCCGGGGCGGCGGTCGCGCCCGCAGCCGGCTAGCCCTTGGCCTTCATGACGCCCGAGAGCGTTTGCATCAGCGCGCGATCGACCCGTTGGTAGTAACCGCGCAAGGCGACGATGGCGCTCTCTTCTTCGCCGCGCTCGATGGCGCTGGCCACGTCGCGCAGGTGCTGCGGAAAGCTCGGCTCGAGCACCCACAAGGCGGGAAAGCGATCGAGCAGCTCGCGGTAGGCGTCCAAAAACGGGTTGGCGATCCAACGTACCGCCACCGAATGGCCGGCTTCGATCAGCGCGTCCAGCCAACGCTGGAAGCCGTGCGCGATGACGATCGGATCGCGCCGCTCGAAGGCGGCGATGAGTAAGTCGGTGATGTCGCGGATGCGCGCGACGTCTTGGGGAGAGGCGCGCTCGGCGGCGAGCTTGGTGGCGTACTCGAGCACCAGCAGGCGCGCGGGCAAGATATCTTCGAGCAGGTGCGCGATCTCTCCCAGATCTTTCGAGTTCTCGAGGAACGGCGGCAAGAGCTCGAGCGTGCCGGTCTTGCGGAAATCGGAGACGGTCACGCCCTGGCCGTGCCGGACCGTCACCAGCCGGGCGTGCTCCAAGCGACGCACCGCTTCGCGCAGCGTGTTGCGGTTCGTCTGGTATTTTTGCGCCAGCTCGCGCTCGCCGGGCAAGCGCTCACCGGGCGCGAACTCGCCGCTCAGGATGGCGCGCCGCAAGTCTTGAAAGACGGTGGCAGCGATGTTGCCGGCGACCGGCGCGCGCTCGTTCATGGGCAGAGCGGAGCCTACTCGGCCCGGCCGAAGTTCGCGAGCCGCGCCCGGAGCGTGGCCAAAACCTCGGGCGCCTCGGCGCTCACGAGCGGCCGCGTCGCCGTGACCCACTCGCCCAGCAGCGCTTCTCCTGCGTCATCCGTAGCTAGACGTGGACGTCCAGCTAGGCTGCGGCGGATGCGCTCGGCCACCAGGGCGGCGGGGGGCCGAAGCTGGCTCGCCGAGCGCGTGAGCAGGGCGGCTTGCATGCGGGCCAAGCGCTCGCCATCGCCCGGGCTCGCGAGCTCGAGCAGCGGGGGTAGCGAAACCTGCAGGGCCGCGCGGTAGGCGGAGCGCGCCGAGGCGTCCTCGGCCATCACCTCGTCGAGCAGCATTTCGATGCCCATGTGGGCCACCGCGCGCGCGGGACCGCGCGGCAGGTGCTGCTGCGACAACCAAGCAAACGCTTGGCGCGAGAGGCGCAGAAAGCTGGGCAGGTCGTGGAACGCTTCGTCGGTGCCGTGGTGAAAGGCGACGCCGGTTGCCAACGCGGCGTCGCGAACCGTCGGGCGCGCGAGCCCCAGCATGCCGATGAAGTCGGGCAGCATGGCGCCCAGGCACACGGTAGGCAACGCTCCTGCGTCGAGCCCGGGCGCGTGCTCCGTGAAGTGGCTGGCCGCCACGGCCGCGTGCCCGAAGAAATTCATGCTGGCTCGAACGAGGCGCGGAGCGCCGCGCTGGCTCGCATTCTGTCACGCGCCCGCCGCACCCTTCAAGCGGCTCGGGTCTGCCCATTCAAGGCTGCCCAACTCGCGCGGGCCGGTGCTACACCCGGCGTATGCCCAGTTTTTCGGCTGAGCTGGTCGCGCGACAGCCGCTCAGCCCCCGCGTGGACTCGTTGGTGCTCGAGGCGGCGGAGCCGTTCCCGCGCCAAGCCGGCCAGTACGTTCGACTCACGTTGAGCGAGGGCTCGAGCCATGCGTTCTCGGTCGCCGCGCCGTTCGATCAGCGCGCGCCCGGCCGCTTCGAAATCGCGGTGGCGCGGGGCACCACGGCGGGCCCCGTGCTCGACCTCCAACTCGGTGACCGCGTCGAGGTAACGGGGCCGAGCGGCGCGCTGGTTTGGAAGGCGGAGGCGCCGGCTTTGTTGGTCGCCACGGGCACCGGCATCTCGCCCCTGCGAGCGATCTTGCTCGAGCAGTTGGCGCACAGCTCGTCGCTCCCCTTGACGTTGCTGTTCGGGTGCCGTGACGCCAGCGAGGAGCTCTGGGGCGTCGAGCTCAGGCGGCTCCAGGCCGAGCACCCGCGCTTTCGCTACCTTCCGACGCACTCGCAGCCCAGCGGCCCTGCCGATCGCGTCGGTAGGGTGCAGGCCTATTTACCCGAGCAAGCGCGGCTGTTGGGACCTAGCCTGCGCGTCTACCTGTGTGGGCACACCCCGATGGTGAACGACTGCACGGCGCTGCTGCTCGACCGAGGCGTGCCTGCCGAGCACATTCACGGCGAGAGCTACTGATGGCTTCCTCGGGCGCCGGCCGCTGAGGTCGACGCTCATGGCTCTCGATCGGACGCTGGCGGCCGAGCTCGGTTTTCCCAAGCCGGCGTACAGCCCGGTGGCTCGGGCCCGCTGCTCCGCGTCGCCAGCGCTCGGCTCGAGGTGAAGGTGTTGTATGAAGCGCCGATGCTGACCGCGGACGAGGTGATCGAGCGACTGGGGCTATTGGCGCACCCGGAGGGCGGCTTCTATGCCGAGACCTTTCGGGCCGAAGCGTTGCCGTTCAGACTGCCGTCGCGGGGCGAGCGGAGCGCGTCGACGGCCATCTACTTCTTGCTGAAAGCGCAGGATTTTTCCGCTCTCCACGTGGTTTGCTCGGACGAGGTTTGGCACCATTACTTGGGCGACGCGCTGGCGCTGCACTGTTTCGACGCCGCCGGCCAGCACCGTCAGGTCGCCTTGGGCCATGCCCTAGCGGCTGGCCAGCGGCCGCAGCACGTGGTGCTGCGGGGCGAGCTGCAGGCGGCTCGGGTGACGCCGGGACCGCACGGCTTTGCGTTGTGCGGCTGCACCGTCGCGCCTGGCTTCGACTTTGCGGATTTTCGCATGCCGGGGCGCGCGGAGCTCTTGGCGCAGATGCCGGCGCACGCCCGCTTGATCACGACTCTGACGCGGGCTTAAAGCGAGTCCAAAAATTCGAGCAGCGCGGCGCGCTCGTCCGCGGCCAGCGCCTTGAACGCGGCGGCGCTGCTCTCGGCCTCGCCCCCGTGCCAAAGCACGGCTTCCTCGAGGTTGCGCGCGCGTCCGTCGTGCAGGTACCGGGTATGGTCGTTGACGTCTTGGAACAGCCCGATGCCCCACAGCGGCGGTGTGCGCCATTCGTTGCCGTTGGCTTCGAAATCGGGGCGGTTGTCGGCCAGCTGGTCACCCATGTCGTGCAGTAGCAGGTCCGTGTAAGGGTGAATGGTCTGACCGGACAGCTCGGGCGTCTCACCCACCATGCCCGTTTTGAAGGTGGTGACGTGGCAGCTGCCGCAGCCCAGGGTACCGAACAGCGCTTCGCCGCGCTTCACCTCGGCGTCTGCGTAGTTGCGGCGGGCCGGGACGGCCAGGTACTTGCTGTAGTAGTCGACTTGCGACACGTGCTTGGCGTCGATCTCGGGCGTGCCTCCGTTGAGCGCGCCTTGGCACTCGGGTTGCGCGTCCGTGCAGTTTTCGTCGGGAAAGAGCGCGGACGTGATGCCGAGATCACCGTTGAAGGCGCCGCTATTTTGCTGTTCGAGCCCTGGCTGGTTGGCCTTCCAGCCAAAGCGCCCCATTTGGACGGTTCCACTTGCGACGTCCCAAACTCGGTTCGGGCGGCCCGAAATGCCGTCCCGGTCCGCGTCGTCGGCGTCCGCGTGGGCCAGCAAATCGGCCTCGTCGATGGCTTGCAGCAGCCCCAGGCCGATCATCTGCGGGGCCGTGCGTGGTGAGATCATGATGTCGGCAGGCAGGTCACCGTAGGCGAGGTCGCGCACCGAGTAGCGGGGCGACGACAGCTCGTACGGGGTGCCGTCGTCGTATTCGCCAGCGATGAGCGTGGTTACGACCCGCGCGTCACCCTCGCCCGGTACGCCCAAGATACCGAGCGGGTTCAGCTGCCCGCCGTAGGCGGGGTCGGGCTTGGGTCCGCCGTGCTCGTCGGTGCCCGGGATGCTCAGCCGCAGCAACATGGACGTCATGGGCTCGTCTTCGCTGAAGGGGGGGCGACCGCGACCGTCTTTGAAGTGGCAACCCGAGCACGAGCGCGCGTTGAAGGTGGGACCCAGGCCGTCGATGCCGCTGGTGGACGCGGGGGCGGTCGTCCAGTTGCGGTTGAACAGCGAATTTCCGTCGAAGAAGGGATCGCGCCGAGCGCCGCGCACGTTTTCGGCGATTTGCGAGAAGGCGTTGCGCCCGACGGTGAAGGTCGTGCCTTCACCGCCCGAGAGGGCGGCGCTGTGGTCGGTGGCCTCGGGGGAGGGAGCGTCGCTGCCTCCGCTACAGCCAAAGTTGGTCGAGCTGCACAGGAGGGCGGCGGCGAGCAACGAGCGGCGGGTCATTCGTCGAATTTGAGATCGATGTCCAACGACTTGGCGGCGTCGGTCAGCGTTTCGGTGAAGGCCTTCAAGTGGTCGATGGCGGCGCGAAGATGCTGGCGCCCTTCGGTGTCGTCATCACCCAAGATAGCTTGGTCGAAGGGAGCGGGCACGGCCTCGATTTCGTCGATGGCGCCTTGCAGCTGCGTGCGCAATTTTTCGGCTAGCTCCGGAGCTTTGTCGGCCACGAGGTCGTCGATGCCGGGTCCGTCCAGGTCGCCGTAGCGACCGAGCAGCACGTCTTGCACCGAGGTCGCGTTGCCGTGCAGGTCGGCCAGCGTGTTGTCGCTGAAGCACGAGTGCTCGTCTTCCTGATCCTTGTTGTCGTAGGCGACCTGCATGCGCTCGCCCGAGAGCTCGGCGCCGGCCAGGCTGCCCATCCCCAGCAGCATCTTGGACAACGCTTCTTTCGAGGGCATGGCCAGAAAATCGGCGCGGTAGTTGGCTTCGCCGTCGGCCCAGGCCGCGCTCACCTGGCTCAGGTCGTCGACGAGCAGCTGCGACACCGTCAGCAGGTACTGGGCGCGCCGATCCTGATTCTCCGCGGTGCCTTCTTCGCCGCTGACGTAGTCGGTGTACGGGCGGTCTCCGGGTCCGTCTTCGCTCAGGTCTTGGCCCCAGAGCAGGAACTCGATGGCGTGGTACCCGGTCGAGATGCTGGTCTCGCCCACCTTCGGGTTGGCGTTGGCGGCGGCCAGCGCCTCGGCGTCGATGGTGGGGAATTCGTCGGGCGAGTTGATGATGCCGCCGCTGATGACCTCAGCGTTTGGCCCGACCACGTAGTCGATGTAGCTCTCGTCGAGCGGCCACGAGTTGATCCGCCCTTCGGGGCCATCCGGAACGTCGTCGTCTTGGTCGTCGTTGTCGATGGGCCCTTGCGCGAAGCGATAGGCTTCCGACAAGCCGTAGGGGACGCGCGCGCTGATCCAAGCCTTGCGCGCGGCGGCCAGCGTCTCTTCGCTGGGGGCTTCGGTGAAGGTGTGGAGGGCAGCGTCCAGCTTCTTGGCTTGCGCGAGGGCGTCGGCGTAGTTGGCGTCGACGAGCGCGGCGTAGTTGGCCACGACTTTGGCAGGGGCGGTGTCGTCGGCGTCGTCGCTGCTGCTGCAGCCCAGGCTGCCGAGCGGGAGGAGGCAGGCGAGCAGCGTGGCGGAGACCGAGGCGCAGGAGCGAAAAGCAATCTTCATGGGGCGGTGACCTTCACGGCGTGTCCTATTGCAATCGAAAGTCACTTTCAATATCAAATGTGAATTGGGGCCTAAATCCGCGCGATCTGCCCGGCGGCCCGGGCGAGAAATGGGCCGGTTCGGCCCTGGCGGGGAGCTTGCCGTGGAGCGGCACCAGCGAGCGTGATATCGCTGGGGGTTACTTTGAGCGGGTCCCCCCGCGCTCGCCGGAGGTTCCTTCGATGCAACAGCGAACAGTGTTTGGTTGGCTTCTGGCCGGCGCCTTCTGCGCCGCCGTATCGTGCGGAGGCGGAGACAACAAAAGCAGCAAGCCGCCGGGCTTCGGTCTGCCGTGCAAAGCGGCCAAGGACTGCTCCGCGTATGACTTGTTGTGCAGCGCCGAGCAAAAATGCGTGCAATGTCTGGGGGACGCCGTGTGCAAAGCCGGCCAGGCTTGCTCCGCGGGTCTGTGCAAGGTCCAGGAAGAGTGCAGTGACTCGAGCGACTGCAGCGGGGCGCAAGTCTGCGATGAAGAGGCGGAGGTTTGCGTAGATTGCTTGACCAGCCGGGACTGCGCGGAAGGGCAAAGGTGCGCGGGTAACAGCTGTCGAGCGCGGCCCGCTTGCGAGTTCACGAGCGACTGTGACGGCGGTCTGCTCTGTTTGATCGACCCGGGGGTGTGCGTGAGCTGTCGCGACGACGACGATTGCAGCGCCACCCGCGTGTGCGAAGACTACGAGTGCGTCGTGCCGAAGCCCACGGGTGACGGCGGGAAATCTGGCAGCGGCGGCAAGGCCGGCAGCGGTGGCAAGCCCGGGACCGCCGGGAGCGGCGGCAAATCTGGCGCGGGCGGCAGCGGTGGCGGCGCCGTCGCGGGGACGGGGGTCGGCGGGACGCTCACGGCAGGCTCGGGCGGGGTCGCAGGCGCCGCCGGCGCCGCCGGTGCGGGGGGAAGCGCGGCGGGCGAGGGCGGGGCCGGCGGCAGTGAAGACTGCGGTTGTACGGCAGACCAGACCTGCACCCCCGACGAGCGCTGCGTGCCGCCGACGTTGATCGACGACCTGTGGGATTGTGACGACCAAATTCTAGCCATCGCCGGGCGCAAGGGAAACTGGTCGGCGTACGCCGACGTGGGCATCGACTTCGACCATGGCTTCGGCGATCCCGGCGCGGGCTGGACCGAGCACACTTGCGCGGCTTGGGCCATGGGGAGCGAGCTGACCATCGACGATCCGAACGCCACGCTCGCGTTCCTCGGCTTTCGGCTCAACGTGGACGAGCTCGATGATGGGCTTGCCTACGATCTCAGCCAATACAACGGCATTCAGATTCAGCTCGAGACCATGTCGGCGATCCCCACCTCGCTGCAGGTGGTGGTGAAGACGACGGGCGGCGGCATTTTTCAGGTCACCCTGAGCCCGGTCGACGGCGCGCTTTACGCCCGTTCGGCGCACTTCGTGTCCATGACCGCGACGGTCGACTCCGCGGAGCCGACGCTCGACGCGAGCACCATCAGCGAAGTAAACTTTGCGGCCGCCGACGCGTCCGCGTTCGCCTTCGCGATTCACCAGGTGTCGCTTTTCTGAGCTAAAGCTCCACCTCGCCGGTTTCGGGCAGGGCCACGCGCTGCCCCATGCCGGCGACCAGCCACAGGTGAGTCGGCGGCGCGCCATACGAAAGGCGTAGCGTTCGTGACTCGCCCGGCAGCAGGTCGAAGTAGTTGTCGCTCCAAATGGCCGGCGATTCGTAGCTTTCGACGCCCACGCGCAGGCGCCAGCCGCTGCTGGTGACGGTGACGCCTTCGGGCGAGCGGCGCGCGAGGACCTTCCCTCCCAAGCCCTCGATGTCCGCGAGCGGCACCAGGTAACGGAAGTCGCGTGCGACGCCGCCCTCGTGTTGCAGCGTAGCCACCAAGGCGTGGCGTCGGCGCGCGAGCCCCGCCGGTACGTCCAAGATCGCCGCGTCCACTGCCCCGGGCTCCCGCAGCCATACGGGAGCTTCCACCGACTCGAGCACGACGCCGCTCTCGATTTCGCGCAGCTCGAGCCGCACGCGGCCGCGCAGCTCACCTGGGCGGTCGAGCGAGACGTGCGCCACGTAGCGAGCTTGGCTCTCGTCGGTCGGCTCGATGCCGACGCTGGCCGGCTCGAAGCAGCGCTTGCACTCGTAGTAGGCCTGCTTGGGCCGGCGGTAAAAGTCGACGAGCGCCCAGCACACGCTCGGCCAGGTGCTGGTGAAATTCCACAGCACCACCCCGCCCGTGAAGCGCAAGTTGCGCCGGTAGTGACGAATGTAGCGGCCCACCGTGTCGGCCTGGAAGGCCTGGGTGGTAGCGATGGCGGCGTCCAAGCTGGTGGAGGGCCCGAAGGCGGCAGCGCGAGAGAACAGCTTTTCCATCTGCGCGCCGTGACGGGCCAGCACCAGGCCGGGGCTCTGACCCTGAGGGCGGCTCACCGCGCCCGGGCTCCACGCTTCGTCGGGGCGCATGAAGCTCTCGATGCTCTCGCGCTGGGGCAGCGCTTGCGCGCCGAACTCGGAGTTGAAGCGCGACAAATCGCTGATGTAGTCGGTGTTCTTCCAACCGAACCACACGTCCCAGTTGTGCCGGTCGCCTTCTTGGTCCGTGTCGGGGTGCAGCTCGCGCGACTCGGCCGCAGGGCTACCCGGCCAGTACGCGCGATCGGGGTCGAGCGCGGCGCACACCGCCGGCAGCACGTCGTAATAGATCGGATGGAAGCGCTTCTCGGGCAGGGTCTGCACCGCCAAGACCTCGTTCTCGTTGTTGCCGCACCAGAGCGCGATGCAGCTGTGCGAGCGCAGCTTCTTCACGATGTCTTCGGCCTCCTGCCGCACCTCCGCCAAGAACTCGGGCGACTCGGGGTAGATGCCGCAGGCAAAGTGAAAGTCGTGCCACACGAGCAGGCCCAGCTCGTCGCAGGCCTCGTAGAAGGCGTCGTGCTCGACGATGCCGCCACCCCAAATCCGCAGCAAATTGACGCCGCCGGCCATCAGCAGCTCGAGGTAGCCGCGGTACTGAGCGGGCGTGACGCGCGTGTGCAGAAAATCGATCGGTAACCAGTTGTCACCTTTGGCCCAGAGCTTTTGCCCGTTGACGCTGAAGTAGAAGACCTTGCCGTTGGGGCTGGCCGGGTCGCGCTTCACGAGCTCGATCTGGCGAACGCCCACCTTGCGCTCGGCTTCGTGCAAGACGCGCGAGCCTGCGCGGACCCGTAGGCCCAGGCGGTAGAGGTGCGGCTCGCCCAGCTCGCGCGGCATCCAGCGCTGAGCGTCGGCCAGGCGATGCTCCAGGCGAATGGTCTGACGACCGGCGCCGCTCGGATCGAGCGCGGTCGCGGCCACCACCTCGCCGTCGAGCAAGAGCTCGGCCTGGGCGCTGATGCTCTCGTGCAGGGTGACCTCGAGGCTCGCCACGAACAGCGCGGCGCCGTCGGCCTCCGGACGCCCCGAGACCCACAAATCTTCGGCAAAAATCCCTTCCCCGAGCTCGAGGCGCGCCGGTCCCGCGAAGCCCACGGTGGGCGTGCGAGCCGCCCAATCCCAGCCGTAGCTCATCTGTGACTTGCGCACGTACAAGCGCTCCCAGGGCTCGTTCCAGTACGGGAGCGGCTCACCGGCGCGCCGCACGGTGGCGGGCATGCTGGCCTCGAAGGCGACGGCCAGGCGATTGTTGCCCTCGCGCAGCTTGCCCGTCACCTCGACGAACAGGCGCCGCATCTGGTTTTCGTGGTGCGCGATGCGCTCACCGTTGAGGTAAACGGTGGCGAAGGTGTCGAGCGAGTCGAACACCAAGCGTGCCGGCCGAGCCGCCTGCTCGGCGCTCAGCGTGAGCTCGGCCAAGTACACGAAGTCTCGCTCTTCGATCCAACGCGCTTGGCCGACCTGATCACCCCAATAGGGATCCGGGATGCGACCGGCGGCGAGCAGATCTTGCGCGGACAGGCCCGGTACGCTCGCCGGCAGCCAGCCCGCGGGGCTCTGCGGCTCGCGCGAGGCGCGCAAGGCCAGCTCCTCGCCGGCGCGGTGCGGCACGTCGAGAAAGCGCCAGCGAAGCTGCCCGGAGCCGAGGTCCAAAATGGTGGTCATGGCTCGGCCCGTCTACACCATTGCGCAGCCGATCCCTGGGACTAATGAGCGGGCCGCGCTCACCCCGCGCGAACGGACGCGCGCCGCGTCAGTTCTCGGCGGAAGGGGCCGGCGCTGGCGCCGCGTCGCCGCTGGGCGGCGGCGATACCTCGGCTGCTCCCTCGGGCTGGGCCGGCGCGGGCTGGCTGGGCGGCTCGGCCGCTGGCGCTGGCGCTGGCGCTGGCACAGGAGGCGGCAGATTGAGCTGCGGCTGCTGCTGCAGCGGCGTGAGCTGTGGCTGTGGCGGCGGTGGCGGTGGCGGTGGCGGCTCTGGCCGTTCCAATGGAGGAGTGAAGCCGCGCTTCGGAAACGTGCCATCGGCGTTTTGCGCCGCCGCGCTGGGCTCCGGCGAATGGGCGCCCGGATTGGGAGAAGACGCAGCCGTGTTGGTGGTGTCAGCCGTCCAATCGCTCGGTGAGCCCACGGGCAACTGCGTGCGCGCCAGCGCTCCATCGAGGCGGAGCGCGTTACTGGTGGCCTCCGCTTCGACGTGACCGATGTGATCGGGAATGGCCACGAGCGCGAAAGTGATGAACGAGAGCGAGCCGAGCACGAAGGCCGCGCAAGGCGCCCAGCGCCATGCTCGCAGCTTGGGGAGCCCGATTTCCCGCATCCGGCCAGAATCGTAAACCCATCGAGGCCAGTTGGCCAGACAGGAAGAAGGGCTTAGCCGCCGGAAAACGCGTCCTCGGCGTCCGCCGAGGGGGGGGTCGCATCTTCGCGATTTTGCAAGTAGCCGTGGGGCAAGCTGACCGTTTGGGTGCCCGAGGCCTTGCCCCGCGGGACCCGCATGGCCAACGGAGGGAACGGCTCGGCGCCATTCAGCCCCGCTAGCGTCAGCTCCAGCTCGGCTAGCGTCGTGATTTGCATCAGCCGGGCGCGCAGCTCGGCCGTGTTGCGGAAACATTTGGTGTACCAGGTGGCGTGGCGGCGGAACGCGCGCAGCGCCGGGCGCTCGCCGAACCAAGCGGCCAGGCCTCGGGCATGCTCGAGCAGCACGTCGCGCACCTCGCCCAAGGTCGGCGGATTCTGCGGCTCGCGCCCCGCGAAGACGTCGGACAGATCGCGGAACAGCCACGGGCGCCCCAAGCAGCCTCGGCCCACGATCACGCCGTCGCAGCGCGTGTGGCGCATCATGCGCAGCGCGTCTTCGGCCTCCCAAATGTCACCGTTGCCCAGCACCGGAATGGACAAGCGGCTCTTCAGATCGGCAATCGCGTCCCAACGCGCTTCGCCGTCGTACAGTTGGGCTGCGGTGCGGGCGTGCAAGCCGACCCAGCGGCAACCCGCTTGCTCGCCCACGCGCCCCGCGTCGCGGTAGGTGATGCAGCTCTCGTCGATGCCCATACGGAACTTGATCGTGACCGGGACGGCGCCCGCCGCTTTCACGGCCGCGCCCACGATGGCCTCGAGCAAGCGCGGCTTGGCCGGAATCGCCGAGCCGCCGCCCTTGGACGTGACCTTGCGCACCGGGCAGCCGAAATTCATATCGATGTGATCGACGCGGCCCTCGTTGATGAGCCGCTTGACCGCTTCGCCCACGTAGTGCGGATCCACGCCGTACAGCTGCAAGCTGCGGGGCGATTCATCGGGACCGAAGTCGGCGAGCTTGAGGGTCTTTTCGTTGCCTTCGACCAGCGGGCGCGCGGTGATCATCTCGCTCACGTACAGGCCGGCGCCGAAGCGCTTGCACAGGGCGCGAAATGGGTAATTGGTGACGCCCGCCATCGGGGCCAGCACGACCGGCGGATCCACGCGCAGGGCTCCCAGCGAAAGCGGCCCGAACTCGCCCGGGGCGGCCGGCTTCACGTCGCGGTTGATGTCGCTCTTGTACTGCGGGTCCATCGCTCGGGCTCGCTCCCTACCACGTCAGTTGTCGCCGGGCAGGCTCTGGCGCGGTTGTTTGTTGCGCCAAGCCGTCCAGGCGGCGCGCGTCTCTGGCGCTACCGCGTCGTCGCAGCGCGGCGGCGCGCCGAACCCGTAGCGAAGCCCGGGCCGGGAAGGAGCCAGCGAAATTCGCTCGTGCTCATCGAGCGCCACGGCGTTGTTCAGCCCCGGCGCCGTGCCGCTCGGCCAGGCATAGGCAATAAAGCGCCGCTCGGCGAGCTCTTCGTCGATGGCGTCCGAAGGTTGAGCGGTGAAGCCGCCGCCCAGCTTGGGCAGGCACACGAGCAAGAGGTAGCCGCCGATTTCGCTCGCGGGGCCGATGCTGGTGTCGACCAATCGCGGAAAGCTCTCGAGCAGCGGCACCGCCAGGGGACTGCCGCGGCGCAAACCCAGCTCGCCGGTCAGCTCACCCAAGAGCGCGGCGCTGCCGACGCGATCGCCGTCGGGATCGTGAGCGGCGCTGCGGCGCGCCGTATCTTCGGCGAACAAAAGCTCGCGCAGTCGTGAGATGGCGCGCTGCTCGGTGAAGCGGTTGCCGCCGGCCACGATGCCCGGGATTGCCTCGAGCACCAAGAAGCGCAACAGGCCCACGAGAGAAGCCAACCCGGCGACGACCAGCAGCAGGCGCTCGCGCCGAAGCTCGCCCTTTTCGGCGCGCGGCAGCGATGCCCAGGCCACGAACGTACCCACCGCGGCGAACAGGCCCAGCTTGGTGAAATAGATCGACGCGAGCGCCGCCGCAGCGGCCACCACCGTGCGCAGGAGCAAGGGACGGGGCAACTTATCTTCGAGGGGGCTTGGAGGAGAGGCGCGCGCCTTCCAGCGTTTCGCTGGGCAGGCCGTCTCCCCCTAGCGAATAGTCGACGAGCGGTCGAGTCGCGGGGTGGGGTTTCTGCTTCAAAATCGGCTGCGGGCCGGGTAGCCCGGGCGGCAAGCTGGCCGCGGAAATCACGGGAGTGCGCGGCGCTTTTGCCGGTTCGGGCGGCGGGGGCGGCGGCGTCCAGCCCGAAGGCGGCGGGCCAAAGCTGGGCGGGGGCGGCGCCGAAGGTTTCGGCCCACCCACGCCCGGCCGGGTGCTCTCCCGCGGGAAGGGCTCGGCGATCGGCGGATGGGACGGAGGCTGACGCGTGTACACGACGCTCGGCAACTCGCCGGCTGGAGAGGCGAGGCGCGGCTCGACGCTCGGCGTGCCGGACGACGCGCTTCGCGTGTGCAGCGTCGAGTCGAGCTCGCCGGTGTCCAGCTGTAGCGCCGAGTGGGCCCGGAAGCTCGGCGGTCGCCCGCTCGTCACCGGCGGCGGCGCGGTCGTGAGGCCGCGATGCGTGCCCAAGCGCGCGCGCAGCTGCGAGGCTTCGGCGCGCAGCTCGTCGCGCTCGCGCTCGCGCTTGTCTGCGCGCGCTCGCGCTTCATCGCGCTCGGCTACCGCTTGGCTCAGGGCTTCGTGCGCCCGCGCGCGCTCGGCTTCGGCCTCGACGCGCGCCGACTCGGCTCGTCGCAACTCCTCGGCAGCAGCGGCGGCGTCTTGGTCCAGCCGCGGCGGGCCGCTCGGGCGCTCGCGCAGCGCTTGCTCGTGCTCCTCCAAGAGCGAAGCCAAGAAAGCGTCGTGCTGCTCGGTCAAAAACTGGCGCTCCCGCTCGGCGTTGCTTTGGCTGAGGCGTAGCTCTTGTTGGAGGCGCGCTAGGTGGTGTTGGGCGGCTAGCTGCTCTTCGTTGGCCGCGCCGAGCAGGGCGCGCAGCGTGCTGAGCTCCTGCACGAGCTGCTCGTTGGCCTGCTTGGCCCCCGAGAGGCCCGCCGAGAGCCCCGCGACGATTTTGCTTAGCTCGCCCAAGCTGGAACCGGCGCGTGAGCCGGCGTCCAGAGCGGCACGAAAGTGTTGGTCGCTGCGGCTGGCCAGCGAAGGAACCGGGGTGGGCAAGGCGTGAGGGCCGTCGAGGCTCGGCGGCGGCGGCGCGATCGTGACCGACTCGTGCGGATCGTCGTCGTCTTCGTCGTGCCGAGATGCCGACTGGCTCTTCGATTCCGGTGAGATTGCCTCAGGGTAGCCCGGCCCCAAGGAGGGCGGAAGCAGAGCAGCGCCTGGCGGCGAAACCGCGTAAAATCACCGGCATCTTGGCCAGCGTACCTTCGACTACAAGCGACCTCGATTTGCACGGAGCGGCGGCAAGGGAGACGGAGCCCGACGTCGTCCGAGCAGTGGCCGAGCGCGCCCGCGCAGGTGCTCGCGATTTTGCGCGCGCGCCAGTCTCGCGCAAGCTCGCGGCTCTGCACGAGGTGCGGGCCCGGCTCGGCGCGCGTGGCCACGAGCTGGCGCGCCTGGGAGCTTCTGCCAAAGGCATCGCCAGTCGCCCCGACGGTTTCGGCGAAGAGCTGCTGGCCGGCGCGGTGATCATCCAGCGCTACGTGCGTCTCCTCGGAGAGTCGCTTCTGCAAATTCGTGAGCGGGGAGCGCCGCTCATCGGCGACGAGCGTGTCCGTCGTCTGCCCAGCGGCGAGGTTTCGGTGCGGGTGATGCCGCACACGTTGGCCGATAGGCTCCTGTTCATGCCTTACTCGATCGACGTGCGGCTCGCCGCGCACGTCGACGCTGCCGATTTGCGCGCCGCTCAGGCCAGCTTCTACCGTGATAGCCGCCCCGAAGGCTCACTCGCGGCGGTGCTGGGCGGCGGCAACGTCGCCAGCATTCCCGCGCTGGACGTGCTCCACGAGTGCTTCGTGGCGGGGCGCGCGTGCGTGCTGAAGATGAGCCCGGTGAACGCCTACCTGGGGCCTGCTTTCGAGCACATTTTTGCGCCCATAACCGAGCTGGGTGGCCTCGCCATCGTTTACGGCGGCGCCGAAGTGGGTCGGGCCCTCTTGGCCAGTCCCGACGTCGACCACGTGCACGTCACGGGCTCGATCGAGACGCACGACGCCATCGTCTGGGGCCCGCCGGGGCCCGAGCGAGCCGAGCGTCTGCGCGCCGGCAAGCCCCTGCTCCGCCAAAGCATCACGAGCGAGCTGGGCAACATCAGCCCCGTGGTGCTGACGCCGGGGCCTTACCGCGAGCGTGAGCTCGACGACGTTGCCCAGAGCGTGGCCGGGATGCTGTTCAACAACGCCTCTTTCAACTGCAACGCGGCCAAGCTGCTGGTGCTGCCCAAGCACCTGGCGCACGCAGTGACCTCCCGCCTGCAGGCGCTGTTCGGCGCTCAGCCGGCGCGCCCGGCGTACTACCCGGGCGCTGTCGCTCGCTACGCGGCCCTGACCGCGAAAGGCCAGCCGGGGCAGCTCTGGTGCGCACCGGCGGCGCAGGGACAATTGCCGTGGACGCTGCTCCTGGGGCTCACCCCGGGCTCGGCCGCGGCCTCATTTCGAGTGGAGCCGTTCTGTCCGCTGCTCAGCGTCGTCGAAATCGACGAGCGCGCCCCGGAGGCGTTTTTGGCTCGAGCGGCGCGGTTTCTGAACGACGAAGTGTGGGGCACTCTGAACGCGATGCTGTTCGTTCCGAGCGCGCTGGAGGGTGAGCCGAGCGTCGAAGCCGCGCTCGAGCGCGCCATCGACGAGCTCCGCTACGGCACCGTCGCCATCAACTACTGGCCCGCCATCGGCTACGGCACGGGCACGCCGCCGTGGGGCGGCCACCCGAGCTCGACCTTGCAAGACGCCCAGAGCGGCATCGGCTTCGTGCACAACGCTCTGATGCTGGAGCACGTTCGGAAAGTGGTGCTGCGCGGCCCGCTGCGCAGCTTTCCCAAGCAGTTCTATTATCCCAGCTACCGGCAGCTCGAGCCGTCGGCGCGCGCCCTGTTCGCCTTCGAGTCCACCGGCCATACATTGCCGCTGCTGCGCACCGGCTGGTACGGCGCGCGCGGTTAGCTCACAGCGTGGGCTGCGCCCGCAGCGGGCCGAGCACGCTCCTGGCGACGCGAGCCAACTGCTCCGCGCCTTCGATCAGGGCCGCGCCGCGATTCTTGCGCAGGACCAGGCCCTGCGTGTTGGCGCCGCCGCTGCCCTCCACCACGATGCCGACCTCACTCTTGCGGCCGTCGTTGAACGCCAGCGTCGTGAAGCGTGAGCCCGGCAAAAATGAGGTTTTGAGGCCACAGCAGCTGTTCGAAACGAGGATGCCCTGGCCCACGGCGGCGGCGTTGGGATTGTCGCGGAGCTCTAGCCGGTTCGAGCGCACGGTGGTGTGGTCGGCCGATAGGAGCAGCACCCCGGCCAGGGAGAAGGCGCCGAAGCGGTCGGGAGCCTCCCCTTGCACGTGGTTGTGGCGGACCAGGTTGCCCTCGGGGCGGTTGATGGCGGCCTCGTCGCCTCCCGGCGCCGCGACGCCGCTGCGGGCCAGCCCGATCACGATGCCGTCGCCGCCCGTGCAATGCACGGTGCAGTCGAGCACGGTCAGGTGACGGATGCGGTTGTGCTCGATGCGCCAGCGGTCGCCAGCGGTGTTGGTGATCGCTTGCACGGTGCCTTCGAAGCGGTTGCGCTGGACGACTACGTCACTGGCGAAGCGCGCGAAAATCCCGAAAGCCAGCGGCGCCAGGTTGGCGTTGGAGATGCCCTCGCCGTCGAACACGAATCCGCGAATGCGGCTGCCGCTCGCCGGGTTGACGCCCTTGACGCCGGGGAGATAGAAACCGACCCGTAGCCCCGCGGTGACCATCGGGCTCGTGTCGCAACCGACGATACGCGGCCGGTGGTGCCCCTCGAGGACGACGGCCTTGGTCAGCGTTGCCCCGCAGTACCTCCCGCGGTCCACGCGAATGTGGTCGCCGGGTGCGGCCGCGTCGATGGCGGCTTGGATGGTGCGATACTGCTGAGGCACCCGCCGCGTGGCCGCGTGGGCGACGCTCGTCGCCATGAGTGCGATGCAGCAAACCAGGGCCCCGAACAGCTTGGCGCTCGACATGACGTCCTCCGCGGTGGGCTCGGCCGGGCACCGAGCGATCCGCGCATAGTTTCTCGGCGTCGGAGAGAACGCTAGTCGCACGCCGGCGGCGTCATTTGAGGAACTGTGGCAATTTGCCACATTAGGCCGGATTTTACGAAGAAAATGGCGATGTTGCAGCCGCCCGCAGCACGCCCGCTGCCGCCAAGCGCGCGCGCGTTGCCGGGCACAAGTCGCGCTCGGTGTCGGTGGTTCGCACGCTGCCCTCGCCGTCGTGCATCAGGCAACCAGCGGTCGGGCAATGGTCGAGGCCGAAAGAGTGACCGAGCTCGTGCACGGCCGTCTTGGCGAAGCGGACGCGCGCATGCTCCACGCTCTTGGCGCCACGCTGACAACGGAAGCTCGACAGCACCGCCGAGAGGCCGTCGAGCGTGGCCAAGCCCAAGATGCCCCAATCGTCGTACGGGGCCTTGGTGGTCGAGATGTCGACCGCCGTCAGCCCGAGCGTGACGCGCGCGTCCTTGCGGCCTTCGGCCACCAGGTAGTCGAGCAGACGCTCGGCCCGGTAGCGCTGCCGTTTGGCGTAGAAGGCGCTCTTGGGCAGGGGCAGCGGCGCCGCGACCGTGACCTCGACGGCGTAAAATGCCGTTACCGCCGACGAAACGGCCTCGAGCTGGGCGGCAAGGAGGGCGGCCCCCAAGGGCTGCAGCACGATCAAGGGCCTTCGGGCCTCGGTGCCCCGAGCCGGCAGCGGTAGGGCCAACGCGCCCAGAGCGAGCGGCAGCTTCAGGAAATGGCGGCGAGGCGGCAGCATGAAAATGAGACCCGCCTCCGTGGTACGGCTTGGCTCGCCCCGGCTTCCTTCAAGCCTTCGGGCGCCAAGTGAAGGTGTCGACGAGCTCGGGCTTGGCGCCTTCGCCCAAGGGATCGGTCAGGCCAATGCAGTAGCCGTCGATGCCCTTGCCGTCTGCTCGCACTCGCAGCCGCAAGAAGTGCTTGTAGCCGGGGTGATCGAGCGCCGTGAACGCCTGCGTGTGCTCGATGCCGCGCCGGGTCAGGTACGCCAAATAGAAGCCGAAGATGTAGCTGGCCGCGAACACCGTGACCAGCAACGTGGCGCTGCCGACGATGAGCCGCGTCGGCACGAAGTGCAGGCGCAGCAGCGCGTGCTTCACCAAGTACGACGCCAAGATCGGCAGCGCGGCCGTCGCCGCGGCGGCCGCGAACGCGGGCGGTACCACCTTGCGCCAGCGCCGCCGCACCCCGCCAATCAGCGCGTAGATGATGGTGATGGTGAGCGTCATGGCCAGCGGGGCGGCCACGATCACCCCCAGGCGATCGTACAGCTGCACGCCGACCGACATGGCGGGAGCAAACAAGGCCGCGAACACCAGGTGCGGCAAAAAGCCGGAGCGCCCGCGCGCAATTTTCCAAGGCACGCCGCCCAAGAGCGCGCGCGATTGCTGGCTGTCCGGCCAGCGGCGCTCCGCGTGCCTGCGTCCGCCCACGACCGGCGCGGGATGCAAGAAGGCGCCGCCGCCACCGGCGATGACGTGCAGCATGCCGTCGGCGTCGCTGCGCTCGTAGTGGTGCACGTCGCCCGACAGCACGAAGTGCGAACGGGCGTGAAAATCGAAGCTCAAGGTCTGGATCATCGCGGTGCCGGTGCGGCTCGGCGCGCCGAAGCGAAACAGCGGATCGGGCAACAGCACCCAGGGGCACGCTTCGGGGTGCTCGCGCGCCCACTCCAAGAAAAAATGCTTTTGGCGCGAATCGACGCTCTTCAGCTGCCGGTCCACGCCGTAAAGGTGGATGCCGGGCGAGAGCGGCAGCACGAAGTAGCTCGCGTTCTGCACCGGTGAGTAGCCGCTCAGCACCAAGGCTTTGGGCTTCTCCACCTTGCCGCCGAGCATGAACTCGCGCGCCCACTCCGCGTAGTACTCCAGCATGTGCCGCGATACCCCGAGCATGCTCGGGCGTGGCTCCTGCTCGTCGTCGAAGCGGCGCCGGAACATGCGGCCGAAGCCGTCGAGCCCGTCGTACCAATCGTGATTGCCGGGAATGCCGAGCAGCACGCGTGGCCGGTCGTCGCGCCCCGCCAGCGCTTCGTTGAACGGCACCAGCACGCGGTTGGTGATCTCTTGGGCGGTCGCGACCGGGTAGGCGGTGTCGCCGCCGAACAGCAAGATCTCGCCGCGCGGAGCGACCAGGTAGCTGCCGGGCTGCTCGGGATCGGGCAGCTCGTAGGGTTCGACGACCAGGCGCGCTACCGCGCGGCTGACCGAGACGTCGTCGCCGGTGTCCGAGACGTAGTCGATCCAGAGATCACGCCCCAGCGCCTCGACCACCGTCGCCTTGCTTTCGTCTCCGCCCAGCACCCGCGCCACGTGGGCCGTGAGCTCGGCGGGGGCATCGGGGGTCATCCAATCGCGCGAGTCGATGTCTTCCGTCGCGATGGCGGCCGACACGAAGTGGCGCAGGTGGCCCCAGAACGAGCTGACCCCGAACCAGACCACGCCGCGCGGGCTCTTCTTGCCGCGCGTGAAGCGCTGGCCCGCCCGAGGCTGGCTCGGCTCGGGGCGGAAGGCCGGCTGGGGCGGCGAAAGGGGCTGATTCAACCCCCCATACTGGTCATGACCACGCACGGGGCCGCAAGTGTAGGCGAATTTGCGTTCTGTGGGGACCGTACTACTAACGGCGCCGCATGGCCGTTTTGACCGACGACGTTCGTATCGACACCCTCAAGCCGCTCCTGCCGCCGGCCATCCTGATGGAAGAGATCCCGCTCGCAGAGCCGGCGTCGCGCGCGGTCGCCGAGTCGCGCACCGAGGTGGCCAACGTCATCGACGGTAAGGACGACCGGCTGGTGGTCGTGGTCGGACCCTGCTCCATCCACGATCCCGAAGCGGGCCTGGAGTACGCCCGCCGGCTCAAGCCGCTGATGGACGAGCTGAGCTCCGAGCTGAAGATCGTGATGCGCACGTACTTCGAGAAGCCGCGCACGACCGTGGGCTGGAAGGGGCTCATCAACGACCCCAAGCTGGACGGCAGCTTCGCCATCAATCAAGGCCTGCGCGTCGCGCGCACGTTCCTGCGCGACGTCGTGGAGCTGGGCCTGCCCACCGCGCTCGAGTTTTTGGACCCCATCACGCCGCAGTTCATGGCCGATCTAGTGACGTGGGGCGCGATTGGCGCGCGCACGACCGAGAGCCAAGTTCACCGCGAGCTGGCGTCGGGGTTGTCGATGCCGGTCGGCTTCAAGAACGGCACCAGCGGCGCGGTGCAGATCGCGGCCGACGCCGTGCGCTCTGCGGCCGAGCCGCACCACTTCTTGTCGGTGACCAAGCAAGGGCTGGCCGCCATCGTGGCCACCAGGGGCAACCCGCACTGCCACGTCATCTTGCGCGGCGGCTCGAACGGCCCCAATTACGGCGCAGAAGCGGTGGCGGCGGCGGTGGCCCTTTTGGCGAAGAACAAGCTGCCGGGCAAGCTGATGATCGACACCAGCCACGCCAACAGCGGCAAAGATCCAGCGAAGCAACCCGAGGTGGGGTCCGACATCGCGCGCCAGATCGCGGGCGGCAGCCGCGTCATCTTCGGCGTGATGATCGAGAGCTTCTTGGTCGCCGGGCGCCAAGAAATCAGCGAGCGCTCCCAGATGGCCTTTGGCCAGAGCGTCACCGACGGCTGCTTGGGCTGGGACACCACGGTGCCGCTGCTCCAAGAGCTAGCCGACGCCGTGCGCCAGCGCCGCGCCCGCGGTTGAGCCGCTACCAGGCCGTCGGCTTGTAATCTTTGAGGAACTGGCCCCAGACGTGGCGCTGGGTGTTGATGCCGTCGAAGATGGGGTCGACGATGCGAGCGGCCCCGTCGACGATGTCGAGGGGCGGGTGGAAACCGCACTCTTCCGTCTTGCGCTCGGCAATGTGCAGCGGATCTTCGTCGGTGACCCAGCCGGTGTCGACGCTGTTCATGAAGATGCCGTCTTTCGCGTAGTCGGGCGCGGACGTGCGGGTCATCATGTTCAGGGCCGCTTTGGCCATGTTGGTGTGAGGGTGCTTATCGGTCTTGAAGCGACGGTAAAACTGGCCCTCCATGGCCGAGACATTGACGATGTGCTTGTCGAACGTGCGCTCTTTCAGCATCAGCGGCTTCAGGCGGGCGTTGAGCAAGAAGGGAGCAATGGCGTTGACCAGCTGCACCTCCAGTAGCTCGACCGTGCTCACCTCGGCCAGCGGCAGCCGCCAACTGTTGATGTCGCGGCGATCGATCTGTTGCAGATCGGCGTCCAGCGCGCCCAGCGGAAACAGCGCCGGTCCGGCCTGGTGATCTTCGGCCGTGAGCGCCACCTGCGACAGCGCCGACGCCGCTTGCAGACCGATGGCGTGCTGGCCCCGCGCGCCGCCCGCTGCCAGCTGGCGCGCCGCGTCGCTGCGCATCGTCTCGTAGTCGGTGAGCAGGCGCGCGGCGGGCTCGGGCAGGTGATGGAGCGGAGCCAGCTCGCCCTCCATCAAGTGGCTGTAGAAGCCGGTTGGACGTCGCACCGTCTGGCAGGCGTTGTGCAGCACGAAGTCGAGCCGCGGCTCGGTGCGGTTGATGACCTCGGCGAAGGCTTCGACGCTGGGCGTGTGGCGCAGATCTAGCCCGTAGATTTGCAGGCGATCTTCGAAGTCTTCGAAATCTTTCTCGCGCGAGTAGCGCAGGGCCGCGTCGCGAGGAAAACGCGTGCTGACGATGACTCGGGCTCCCGCGCGCAGCAACAAGATGGCGGCTTGGTAGCCGATCTTCACGCGGGCGCCGCTGATCAACGCGACGCGGCCGCGCAAATCGGCGGTCTGCGAGCGCTTGGCAAAGTTGAAGTCGCCGCACTCGTCGCACATCTGATCGTAGAAGGTGTGCATGCGCGTGCAGCGCACCTTGCACACGTAGCAAGAGCGCGGCACGTGGAGCGGCGGCAGCTCGTCAGCGCTGGGCGCGGCGGCCGGCGGGTTATTGGCCGCCGCGGTGGCGCCCTCGGCGAGCTGAAACTGGCCGCCGCCCGCCTCGCTCAGGGCGGGGCGCTCGGGCGTGATGAACACGGGCTCCAGGCGCTTCTGACGAATGCCGGCGCGGGCCAGCACGGCGCGATCGGCCTCGCGCACCTCGCGCTTGTCTTTGCGCCGCACCTCGCGCGAGAGCAGGCGCTGCTCGTTGCGCTCGGGCCGCGACACGCGTCCCGCCGCTGTCATCAAGCGGTTTCTCAGCTCGAGATCCAGATACGCAAGCTCGGTGCGATCGGCGGTGATGGTTTCCAGCACGCGCAGGCATTCTTGGATGGCTTCGGGGGTCAGGCGCATGATCGTCTCGGGGGCCGCGTTTGCCGACCGGCCACAGGGCGCGGCCGTGTAGCACGGGCGCCCGGCTGGCGCCGGTCTTGCCCCGCCGGAACGGCCACCGCGCCCGGCATTTCGCCGGGAGTCGACGAGCCGGCGGCGGGCGGCCGAGCCCTCGCAATCGCCGGCCCTGGCCCGCTCGGGGCGGCGACTCAGCCGGGCCGTGCGCCGCGACCGCTGCGGTTTTGGCCCGCGCGCATCTCGCGCCGGAGGTCGGCCAGGTAGCGATCGAAGTCGACCTGCATGGTGTGGCGTCGGGTCGCCACGAAGCGGCGCCGCACGTGCTCGCGCTCTGCGCGGGTGCGCCGGCGCATTTCCTCGGCGTCGGGCAGCTCGTATTCGCCGGTCAAGTAGCGCGCGAACAGGCGCCCTTGCTCTTCCACGAGCGGCATGATGGCGCCGAGCGGCTGAGCGAGGCCCGCGAACATCAGCCCGCGGTGCTCGAGGTGGAAGCAGCGCAAGAACAGCGGCAGCTCGTTGTCGGGTGCGGCCACGAAGCTCGGCTCGAAGAACGGGAACGTCACCTTGTAGCCCGTGCAGAAGATCACCGCGTCCGCGCGCTGCCGGCTGCCATCGCCGAAGCAGACGTCACGACCATCGAAGCTTGTGATGGCCGGGCGGGGGGTGATGCGTCCGTCTTTCAGCAGCGGTAACAGGTCGTCGGAGAGCGTGGGGTGAGCGTGCCCCAAATGGTGATCGGGCTCCGGCAAGCCGTGCGGCCCTGGCGAACCGACCAGCAGCCGATACCAAAGCTCGGCGATGCGAGTCTTGGTCGCGTCCGACCATGTGGAAGGAATCAGACCGGGTTGGTCGATGGGGCGGCCGAGCACGAACTTGGGCAGCACCCAAGCGCCGCGCCGCACCGAAAGCGTGACCGCACAGCCAGCGCGCGCCAGCTCGCTGGCGATGTCGACGGCGCTGTTGCCGATGCCCACGACCACCACGCGCTTGCCCGTCAGCCGATGCGGCTCGTCCGGGCTCACGTAGTCGTGCGAGTGCATCACCACCCCGTCGAAGCGGCCGGCAGGCGCGGGGTCGGGGTAGGCCGGATCCCAATGGTGCCCGTTGGCCACCACCACGGCGCCGAACTCTTCTTCGCGGCCGTCGCCCGAGCGGACGCGGTAGCCGCCTTCGGGGCGGGGCTCGATCGCTACCACTGGCGCGCGAAAACGGATGGACGATTTGAGACCGAATGCCTCGGCGTAGGCCTCGAAGTAGCGGGCCACCTGCTCATGGCTGGCGTAGTCAGGGTAGTCGGCCGGCATGGGAAAGTCCGAGAACTGCATGCGGCTGCGGGACGTGTTGATGCGCAGCGAGCGGTAAATGCGGCTCTGCTGGTTGTCGTTATCGAAGACCCAGTTGCCCCCGATCTTCGAGCCCTTTTCGAAGCATACGGCCGGAAGCCCGGCTTCCTTGAGGGCCTTCAGCACCGTAAGTCCGGACGAGCCGGCTCCAATTATGGCGACTACTCCTGCCAACGCGCCCAGCCTGCCACAAAGGCGCTTGGAAAAGGCGGGGGATGGTATGCTGACGCTCTATGCGCCGGGTGCTGCTCGTCGAAGACTCCGCCAGCATGCGTGCTTTCGTCAGGGCCGCCCTGACCTCGTCTGCTGCGCTAGGAGAGCTCGAGATCGCCGAAGCTCAGAGCGGCTTCGACGCGCTGCGTCTGTTGCCGCGGGGCGCCTGGGACCTGGTCATCACCGACATCAACATGCCGGACATCAACGGCTTGGAGCTCATTTCGTTCATCAAGAAGAGCGAGGCTCACAAGGCCACTCCAATTTTGATCATCTCGACCGCCTCGTCCGAGCGCGATCGCGAGCGTGGCATGACGCTGGGGGCCAGCAACTATCTGGTGAAGCCGTTCACGGCCGAGGCCCTGGCCGAGCACGTGCTCGAGCAGATGGGGCCTGCGCCGGCTTCGGGGGCGCATGGCTGACATAACCGACAAGGCGCGCGAAGAATTTTTCTCCGAGGCGCAAGAGATCATCGAGACGTTGAGCCGCAACCTGCTCGCGCTCGACGCGGCGCAGAAGTCGGGCAAAGAGGATCCCTCGCTGATCAACGAGGCCTTTCGGGCCGTCCACACGCTCAAGGGGCTGGCCGGGCTGTTCGGCGCCATTCGCTTGGGCGCGTTCTCCCATCGGCTCGAAGATTTGCTCGACGATCTGCGCCTCGGGCGCATGGATCTGCGGCCCGAGGTGCTCGACGTGCTGTTCTCGACCGTGGACGCCTACGGGCGCATCCTGACCATCGAGAAAGAGGGACGCGACGAGGACCTGCCCAGCGTCGACGATCTGTTTCGCCGGCTCGATCGGCTGGGGGCGGCCGTGGAGCGGGGCGCGAGCCCGGTCGGCGATTACGAGCTCGATCCTGGCATGTTGGCGGTGCTGACCGAGTACGAAGAGCACCGGCTGCGCTCCAACATCGAGCAGAACCTGAAGCTGTACCGGCTGCGCGTGCAGTTCGACCTGTCGACGATCGACAAAGCGCTCGACGACATGAAGGAGCGCGCCAAGCGGCACGGTGAAATAATCACCTATTTGCCGACCGGCGAAGCGACGGGCGTGGACGCCATCGAGCTGGATTTGCTGCTGGCCTCGCGCGACGACCTGGCCACGTTGATCGGCTCGCTCGGCGCCGACAACATCGTGATCGAAGAGATCCCGCGGCGCCTGCGCTCGGTGTCGCCCAGCGTGCCGCCGCTGCGCGGCAGCGTGGCCGGGGGCATGACGCTGCCCAAGCAAGAGCACCTGGATCGCATGGCCGACGCGCCGGGGGACGCCGCCCCGTCGCTGCGCTCGCTCACCCAAACGGTGCGCGTCGACATCCGCAAGCTCGATCACTTGATGAACATCGTGGGCGAGCTGTCCATCGTGCGCAGCTCGCTGTCGCGCATCGCCGAGCGCCTGCGCGGCGAGGGCTCGCGGCAGCTGGCCACGGAGCTGATGCGCCTACACCGCAACTTCGACCGTCGGCTGGGAGAGATGCAGGACGGCATCTTGGAGGTGCGCATGGTGCCGCTCGGTCAGGTGTTCGACCGCTTGGCCCGCGTGGTCCGGCAAATCAGCCGCGATTTGGGCAAAGAGATCCGCCTGGTCATCACCGGCGCCGAAACCGAAATCGACAAGCTGATCGTCGAAGAGCTGAGCGATCCGCTCATGCACATGATCCGAAACGCCATCGATCACGGCATCGAGTCGGCGGAGCGGCGCGCCGAGGTAGGCAAGCCGCTGGCCGGCACCATCGCGTTGAACGCCTTCCAAAAAGGCAATCACGTGATGATCGAGGTGGAAGACGACGGGCGCGGCATCGACGAGCGAGCGCTGATCGAGAAAGCGGTCGAGTCGGGAAAGATCGCCCGCGACGAAGCCTCCGAGCTGGTACGCGACGAGATTTTGGCGCTGATCTTCGTCCCTGGGCTGTCCACGCGCGAGCAGGTCGACGATTTGTCGGGTCGCGGCGTCGGCATGGACATCGTCAAGACCAACATCAGCAAGCTGGGCGGTGTCATCGACGTCCACAGCGAGACCGGCATCGGCACCAAGATGGCCATCACGCTGCCCATCACGCTGGCCATCGTCAGCGCCTTGCTCGTGCGCGTGCACGATCAGGTGTTCGCGATCCCGCTGTCGTCGGTGTCCGAAGCGCTCTCGTTCGATGCCGGTCAGGTGCGCCGCGTCGAAAATCGCGAGGTCGTCACCGTGCGCGGCAGCTCCCTGCCCATCTGTGATTTGGGGCGCCTGCTCGGGCTGCCCGAGCCGCTGGAGGACCGGCGCCGGCGCTTCATCGTCGTGGCCGCGCTCGGTAATCGCCGCTTGGGCCTAGTCGTCGATCACCTCTACGGCCAAGAAGACATCGTGATCAAGCCGCTCGGCTCTTCGCTCTCGCGCGTGCGAGGTTTTGCCGGCGCCACCGAGCTGGGCGACCAGCGGGTGGGCTTGGTCTTGGATTCGGGCGCGGTGATCGAAGAAGTTTTGTCCGGAGGGGAGGGGCCGCGCGAGCGACCCAGCTTGATGCATGGCTGATCTGACCCGAGCCCCAGCCGCGCGTTTGTCGCGGCGCAGCAGCGAGAGCGCGCCACTACGCGAGTTTTTGATGTTCGTCGTGGGCGGCGAGCTGTTCGGCATCGAGCTGACAGGTATCAAGGAAATCTTGAGCCCGCCGCCCATCACGCCTGTCCCGCGCTCCAGCCGCGAGGTGCTCGGGGTGTGCAGCGTGCGCGGTCTGCTCGTCACCGTGCTGTGCCTCCGGCGCAAGCTGCGCCTGGCCGAGACCTCCGGCGGTCGCCGCTCGCGCATCTTGCTCACCACGTCCCAATCCGGAGAGACGGTCGGGCTGCTCGTCGACGAGGTGCGCCAGGTCGTGCGGCTGCAGGCCTCGGAGATCGAGGCGGCGGCCAGCACGCTCGGGAGCGACGCCTCCGAGCACGTCGTCGGCGTAGCCAGGCCGCCTGGCAGCTTCGTGGTCTTGCTCGACCTGCGCTCCATCTTGCCCAGCTGACCCTGCCATGACCTACCGTCCCGAGCGTGTTGATCCGCAGAAGAGCCTCGTCGGCTTCGTCGTGGGCGAGGTGTCGTACGCCGTGCCCATCGATCACGTGCGCGAGATCGTGAACCCGCTGCCCATCACCGAGCTACCGCACGCGCCGCCTACCATCGCTGGCGTCGCCGATCACCGCGGTGAGATCGTACCGGTGGTGGAGCTGCGGGTTCGCTTCGGCATGCCCGCCTTGCCCGATCCGCGGCGCGCCAAATGGATATTGATAGACGTCACGGGGCGCGGAGTCGCCCTGTGCGTCGACCGCGTGACCGAGGTGTTCGGCACGGCCGGCGCCGACTTGAAGCCGGCCCCCGCTCTGGGCGGCGGCGATGACCTACGCGGCATCGCAGGGGTGGTCAGCCGCGCCGGTGGCTTGACCTTCATTTTGGACGTCGGCGAGTTCGACGTGCTGACCAGCTCGCTCGCGCAGGCCAATTTCATGGGCATTGGTGAGGCCGGTCGGTGAGCGTCGAGCAAGAGGTCGTAAAGGCGCTGGCCGCGCCGGACCCCGAAGAGCGCCGCCGCGCGGTGGCGCGTATCTCCGAGCTGCCACCGGCGTCGCGCGTGGCGCCCGTGCTCTCGGCGCTAGGTGACGCCGACTGGCGAGTGCGCAAAGAAGCCGTCGGCCTGGCCACGGAGCTGGGCCCGGAGCCCGAGCTCCTGTCGGCGCTGGCCAGCGTGTTCGAGCCGGGTGACAACGTGGGCTTGCGTAACGCGGCCGTCGAGGCGCTCGGCTCGTTCGGTCTGCCCGCGGTCGAGACGCTGGCCGCTCGCATCTCGGGCTTCGACGTCGACGGAAAGAAGCTGGCCATCGAGGCGCTCGGCCGCTCGGGCGAGTCGGCCGCGCTCGAGGTGCTGGCGCCGTTCGTATCGGACGCGGACGCCAACGTTCGCGTCGCCGCGCTCGAAGCGCTCGGCGCGATTGGCGCGCTGCGCGCCGACGACGCCCGTCCGCTGCTGGTCCGCCACCTCGACGCGAGCCGCCCCCTGGAAACCCTGGCCGCGCTGGAGTCGCTGGCCATGATCGGCGTCGGCTTGCCGTTCGCGACCGTGCAGCCCTGGTTGTCCGATCCGTTGCTGGGCCGGGCCGCGCTGGCGCTCGCGGCCGAGTCGGGTGATCCGCAGGCGGCGGCCCCGGTTTTGGCCGCGTTCATGGCCGCGCGCGAGCCCACCGCCGTCTGCGCGCTTGCCGACTACGTGCGCGCTTCCGAGGGCGCGCGGCGCGCCGCTCTGGTCGAGCTCGCGCGCGTCGGCGCCCGCGGCGAGAGCCTGCTGCTCGCCTGTTTGGAGCGGCCTGACGGCGACGTCGAATGCGTGCGCGCAGCGCTGTTCGTGGTGGGGGCCTTGGGTATCGCGGCCGGCTCCGAGCTGGCCGTTACTTGGCTGGCCGATGCCCGCTGCTACGCCGAGGCCGATCACGCGCTGTTCTTGCTGGGCCGAGCCGCGATCCCGGCGCTGCTTCGCGGCGTTGCTTCGGGCGAGCCCGAGTGCGCCGCCGCCTGTCTCGATCTGCTCGGTCGCTTGCCGCCGGACTCGGTGACGGCCGACGCGCGCCACAGCTTGACCACGGCGCTGTCTTCGGGCTCACCGGACTCGGTGCGGGCCGCGCTGGGAGCGCTGACGCGCGTGGGCGACGCCGATTGCATGCCGAGCCTGGTACGGTTGCTAGACGACGCGTCGCTGGTGGGCAGCGTCGAGCCCGCGCTCGTGACCATCAGCCAGCGGCACCCGGAGCGCGCGCTCTCGTTCGTGCAGCTGGGCGGCTTGCAGGGCTCGTTGTCACACGCGGCGGCGCTGGTGATAGCCGCGCTGGCCCCGCGCGGCCGGCTCGGCTCGCTCGACGCAGGGGAGCTGAGCGCGTTCCTGGTGCGCCTGCTGATGAGCACGTCTCACGAGCAGCGTCGCGCGGCGCTGGTGGCGCTAGCCGAGCTCGGCTCGGGCGAAGCGCTGGACGCCGTCCGCTTCGCGCTGGCCGACGAAGAAGAGGCCGTGCGCGTCGAGGCCGTGCGCGCGCTCGGGCGCCTCAAAGGCAAAGATCAGAGCGTCGTCGGCGTGCCGGCCCTGCTCGAGGTCGTGAGCGAGGCGCGCGATCCCGTGTTGCTGTTGGCCGCGCTGCGCGCGCTGGGCGAGTCGTCCGATCCGCGCGGCTTGTCGGTCTTGGGTCCGCTCGTGCGTTCCACGGACGCGCGCGTCGCCGTGGCCGCCGTCGAGGCGCTGTCGCGGCACGCCGACGCGCGCCGTCTCTCGTCGCTGTTCGACGGCCTTCATCACGCCGAGCCCGAGGTGGTGAAGGCGGCCATGTTGGCCATCGCGGCCGAGCCCGATCCGCGCGTGATCGTGCATCTGGGGGCGTGCCTCGATCAATCCGCCTGGGACGTTCGGCGCTTGGCCGCCGATCTGCTGGGCCGCGTGCCCAGCGAAGCCTCGGCCGCGCTGCTGCGCGCCCGGCTCTCGGTCGAGCAAGATCCGATGGTCAAAGACGCCTTGGCTCGCGCTCTCGAGAGCAGCGGCCAACGCCGCAGCCGCCCGCCGCGCCGGCCCCAGGGAGAGCTGTGAGCGCGCGCCAGGTACCGGGGCAATCTCGGCGCATGTCGGTGGAAGACTTTCGTCTCCTGCGCGACATCGTGTATGAGCACGCGGGGCTCGTGTACGACGAGTCGGCCATGATGCTGTTCGACCGCCGGCTGAGCGAGCGGCTGGAGGCGCTCGGCCTGCCCAACTATCAGGCCTACTACAAGTACCTGCGCTTCGACGCTCGCAATCACCAAGAGATGGAAGAGGCGGTCGAGCGCCTGACCACGAAGGAGACGTATTTCTTTCGTCAAGAGTACCAGCTGCGCGCCTTCCAGTCCGAGCTCTTGCCCCGGCTCGAGCAAGCCAACGCGCGCTCACGCCGGCTCTTGGTGTGGAGCGCCGGCTGCTCCACCGGTGAAGAGGCGTACACCCTGGCCGCGCTGATCCTCGAGTCTCAGCGCTTCGAAGGCTGGGACGTGCGCGTCATCGGCACCGACCTATCCAAGCAGTGCGCGGCCCACGCCCGGCGCGGCGTCTATCAGGCCAGCTCCCTCCGGGCCACGTCGGCCCGCGACAAGGCTCGCTATTTTTTCGAGCAAGCGGACGGCTTTCATGTCACCGATTCCGTCAAAAAATTGTGTCAATTCGGGCAGATGAACCTGTTCGATATCGGGCGTGGCAACTTGGTAGGGCGTGTCGACGCCGTGTTTTGCCGTAATGTTCTGATCTATTTCGACGTTCGATCCAGGAAGCGCGTGATCGATAACCTGTACCAACGGCTGACGCCGGGCGGCTACTTGATGCTGGGGCATTCGGAGTCGCTCCTGAACCTGAGCACCGCGTTCGAGCTCGTGCATCTGCGCGACGACCTCGTGTACCGCAAGCCGGTCGGCGCCGAGCGCACGGGGGCGCCATGATGCGTTCGGCGGTCGGGCTCCCGCTGCGTGTGCTGGTGGTGGACGACTCGGTCTTCAACCGCCGCAGCATCGGCGAAATTCTGGCGCAGAGCCCGGAGATCGAGGTCGTGGGCAAGGCGGCCGACGGCGAAGAAGCGCTGCGGCTGGTGGCCAACCTGAAGCCCGACTGCATCACGCTCGATCTCGAGATGCCGCGCATGGACGGCTTCACGTTCCTGCGCATCTTGATGACCAAGATGCCCACGCCCGTGGTCGTCGTCTCGAGCTACAGCCAGAAAGAGAACGTGTTCAAAGCCCTCGAGCTGGGCGCGCTCGATTTCGTGGCCAAGCCAGAGCGCTTCTCGGATCCGGACTTGGGAGGCATTCGCGAGCAGCTCGTGAACAAAGTGCTGCTCGCGCGCAGCGTGCGGTTGGGGGTTCCGGCCGCGCGCCGCCCGCTCGATGTCTCTCCCGCCCCCGCGCAGCCGCCGCTGCAGAAGCAGCTGGTGCCACCCAAGAACGTGATCGCGGTGGCGTCTTCCACGGGTGGCCCCAGCGCGCTGATGGAAATCTTCACGCGATTTCCCGCCAGCTACCGCAACGCGATCGTGATCGCCCAGCACATGCCGGACAAGTTCACGCGCACCTTCGCCGATCGCTTGTCGCGGCGTGGCGCGCTGCGCGTGAGCGAGGCGCAAGATCAAGACGTGGTCAGCGAAGGCGTCGGCTTCGTGTGCCCGGGGCGCCACTGCATGGAGCTCGAGGTTTCGTCGCGCGGCACCATGAAGGTGAAGGTGACGCCGCCGGGGGAGCGTGACCGCTATGTACCGTCTGCCGATCGTCTGCTCACCAGCGTGGCGGCGGGGCTCGGTCGCCGCGCCATCGGGGTCATCTTGACGGGGATGGGCGACGACGGCGTCGAGGGCGCGCGCCGCATCATCGAGGCTGGCGGGATGGTCATCGCCGAGAGCGAAGAGTCGGCCGTCGTCTATGGCATGCCGGGGTCGGCCGTCCGCGCGGGCGTGGCGAGCCAGAGCTTGCACCTGAACGAAATCGGCGATTTTCTCGCCAAGCTCTGACGCGCGCGCCGGGGCCTGGGCGAGGCCGCGACCCCCTTGGGAATGAAGCCGACCTGCTCTAGGTTAGCGGTCAGACCATGTCGAAACTGAGCTACGGGTTCGTTTCCGCTTTAGCGTTGGCGTTGGCATCCGCTGGTTGCGCTCGTAGTGGTGGGTTGTCCAAGGCCGAAGTGGCCCCCGAGCCGGGGCGCGAGACGACGGTGTTGGCCCACCCGGCGCTGACGCAAGTGGGCGGCAGCGTGTCGATCGCCGACGTGGCCGAGCGAGTGCTGCCCTCGGTCGTCACCGTCTCCACGACCGTCGTTCAGCGTCAGCCGTCGGGCCTGTTCCCGTTCTTCGGTGGCCCTCCGACCGAGCGTCAGGGGCAGGGCATCGGCTCCGGCGTCATCGTCTCGGCCGACGGCTACATCTTGACCAACAACCACGTTGTCGCCGAAGCCAAAGAGATCAAAGTCACGATCTCCGACAAGCGAGAGTTCGACGCCACCGTGGTCGGCACCGACCCCAAGAGTGATCTGGCCGTCATCAAGATCAAGGGCTCACCCACGGGGCTGCGCGCCGCCGAGTGGGGAGATTCCTCGAAGCTGCGGCTCGGCGACGTCGTGCTCGCCATCGGCAACCCGTTGGGCGTTGGCCAGACCGTGACCATGGGCATCGTTTCGGCCAAGGGTCGGGCGGACCTGGGCATCACCGCTTACGAAGACTTCATCCAGACCGACGCCGCCATCAACCCCGGTAACTCGGGCGGCGCGCTGATCGATACCGAAGGCAAGTTGGTCGGCATCAACACGGCCATCTTGTCGCGCAGCGGCGGCTACCAGGGTATCGGCCTGGCCATTCCCAGCAGCATGGCGCAGCCCATCATGGCTATCTTGCGGCAGGCCGGAAAGGTGTCGCGCGGCTTTCTGGGCGTCGGCATTCAAGACGTCGATCGCGACCTGGCCACGGCGCTGAAGCTGAGCGGGCCCAACGGCGTGCTGCTCACCGAGGTGCGTGGGGCAGGGCCGGCCGGGAAAGCCGGTTTGCTGCGCGGAGACGTGGTGACGAAAGTCGACGGCAAGGCCGTCACCTCCACGGGCCAATTCAGAAACATGATCGCCAGCAGCGGCGCCAGGAAGAAGGTCACGCTCGAGGTCATGCGTGACGGCAAGCCGCTGTCACTCGGCGTCGAGCTGGGCGAAGTGCCCGAAGACGCGAGCGAAGCCGGGGTGGGGCCCATGGGGCCGTCTGGCGGCTCGCCCCAGGCAACCACCGGCGGCGCTCTCGATGGCGTGACGCTCGAAGAGCTGACGCCCGCGCACCGCCGAACGCTCGGCCTGGGCGCCGAAGCTCAGCACGGCGTCGTCATCACCGACCTGGCGCAGGGCAGCGCGGCGGCCAAGGCTGGTCTCCGGCCCGGCGACGTGGTGCTGGAGCTGAACCGCGTGAGCGTGGATTCGCTCGCGAAGTTCAAAGAGCAATACGCCAAAGCCAAGGGCGATGTTCTGCTTCTGGTCCAGCGTCGTGGAGGCACGGTGTTTCTGGTCGTTCGTAAGTAATAGTCCTACCTGCTGGCCATGGGCGGATTGCTGAAGCTGGCCTAGCCAGAGTTGAGTTACGCTATCGGGCCTCATGGTTGGTCCACGCGCACCGCAGGGCAGTGCGCCGGTGTTGTCACCGGCGCGCGGCTCTCAGGCGAGCTTTTCGGACGCCTTGTCCGAGGGCATGCCCAACTCGCGGCGTTGTCCCGCGTGCGATCGGCGCTTCCCCGCTGCGTTCAAGGTTTGTCCGCACGACGCGACGCCTCTCGCCGACGCCCCTGACGACGAAGATCCGATGATCGGCGCAGTGCTGGGCGGCTCGTACGAGGTCATCCGCATGGTGGGCGAGGGCGGTATGGGCCGCGTGTACGAGGCTCGGCACCAGCGCCTCACCAGCAAGCGCTTTGCCGTAAAGATGCTGCACCCCGACCTGGCGCGGCAGCCCGACGTGGTCACGCGCTTTCAGCGCGAGGCCGAAGCCTCCAGCGTGCTCTCGCACCCCAACGTCGTCGAAGTGTTCGACGTCAGCTCGAGCCTGGACGGTCGTCCGTACATCGTGGCTGAGCTCCTGCAGGGTGAAGAGCTGGGCAATCATTTGGATCGCGTCGGGCGCATGACGCCGGCGGCCGCGGCGCACGTGGTCCGTCAAATCGCCGCCGCCCTCGGCGCGGCCCACGCGGCCGGCATCGTTCACCGCGATGTCAAACCCGAGAACGTGTTCCTCACCGGCGACTCCGCGCACGTCAAAGTGCTCGATTTCGGCATCTCCAAGGTTGGAGACACGAAAGACGGCCTGACCAAGACCGGCACCGTGATGGGCACGCCCGACTACATGGCGCCCGAGCAAGCGCGGGGTGACAAGGTCGACGCGCGCGCCGACATTTACGCCGCCGGAGCCATTCTGTACCGAGCCATCACCGGCAAAAAGCCGTTCGAAGGCCTCGATGATCCGATGGCCACGTTGACGGCCGTGCTCACGCAAGAGCCGCCGCGCCCGAGCGAGCTCAACCCGGCCGTGCCGCTCTCGCTCGAGCTGGTGGTTCAGCGCGCCATGGCCAAAAATCCGGCCGAGCGCTTTCAGTCGATGGCCGAGCTGGACCTGGCGCTGCTGCCCTTCGACGAGCACTCGCAGGGCTTCGACATCCAGTCCGGAGCCGTCGCAACGAGCGATCGCGCGGCGGTGGCCACGGCCAAGACGGTGCTACGGCAATCAGCGGCGGCCACCGTGCAGAGCGCGAACATGGACGAGGCCATGCGCTCGGTGAAGCTGGCGCGCCCGGGGCTCGTGTTCTTCACCGGCCTCGGTGGCTTGTGGCTCCTGGCTGGCACGCTCGTCACCGTGGCCAGCGCGATTCGCCTGGTGCGGAACGGCGCCGACTTGACGGAGTCCGAGGTGATCATCAGCCTGATCGGCGCGCTGGGGGCGCTTGGTACGCCGGCGGTGCTCTGGATTCGGCACCTGCGCCTCGAGGTGTGGCCCAGCACGCCGCGCGCCCTCGAGGCTCAGCAACGGCTACGCCGCACGGTGCTGTACAGCGCCGCCACCGCCGGCATCGGCGCGCTGATCGTTCAAGTGCTCGAGGTCGTGCTCAGGCGCAACGGCGAGGGCCTGGCGCGTCCGATGTGGGCGCTGACCATCATCGGCGCGGCCCTGTTCGTGGGGGTGGCCACCTGGGTCGTCTTGCGGCGCCGCCTGGCCAAGGCCTGAGCACCCCCGCCCGCGGCGAAATTACTTCTTCTTTGCCGCGGCCAAGCGTTCGCGCAGCTTGGCGGCGTAGCCCGGCTTGTTCACCTGGCGGGCGCGGCCAATGGCCAGCGCATCATCGGGCACGTCTTCGTCGATCGTGCTGCCGGTGCCAACGTAGGCATTCTTGCCGATCACCACCGGAGCGATCAGCTGCGAGTCGCTGCCGATGAAAGCGCCTTCGCCGATGACGGTCTGACGTTTCACGAAGCCGTCGTAGTTGCAAACGATGGTCCCGGCGCCGATGTTGGCGCGCTCGCCCACGTCGGCGTCGCCCAAGTAGGCAAGGTGGTTGGCCTTGGCGCCGCGCCGCACGCGCGTCTTCTTCGTCTCCACGAAGTTGCCGATGTGCGCCTCCGCTTCGATGGTGCTCTCGGGGCGGAGGTGGGCGAACGGCCCGAGCTGCGCGCGGTCACCGACGCGGCTCTGGGTGATCACGCAATACGGCTTGATTTCGACCCCGGCGCCGATTTCCGCGTCTGTCAAGACCGAGCCGACGTCGACGCGCGTTCCGGGACCCACCTTGGTCGCGCCGCGCAGGCTCACGCCCGCCCCAATCTCGGCGTCGGGCGCGAGCTCGACACCGCTGTCGATGCGCGCGTCGCCGTGAATGGTCACGCCGGCTTTGCGAAACAGCTCACGCTGGCGCGCGTACAACAGCTCTTCGGCGCGGCCCAAATCGGCGCGATCATTGACGCCGAGCAGCGCCTCGGCGTCGCCCAAGACTGGCGCCACGCGCGACGACTTGGCGAGCGCGGCCACGATGTCGGTCAAGTAGTATTCGCCCTGCGCGTTGTTCGGCTTCAGCTCGGCCACCGCGCCCTCCAGGGCTTGGGTGTCGGCCGCGTACATGCCGGCGTTCACCTCGCGAACCGCGCGCTCCGCGTCGCTCTGCAGATCGCGCTGCTCGCGCACCTCGACCACCGCCCCCGCGCCGTCGCGCAGCACGCGCCCGTAGCCGAAGGGCGCGTCCAAAAGCGCGGTCAAGATTGCCAGCACCTGGCCCGGCACCTCGAGCGCCGCCAGCAAACCAGTCAGATCTTGGGCGCGCAGCAGCGGCGTGTCGCCGTACAAAATCAACGTGCGCGCGCGTTCGACGGCGCCGAGCCCGACCCGAACCGCGTCACCCGTGCCGCGCGGCGGATCTTGCACCACCACCGTGATGCGCTCTTTGCCGTAGCGGGCCTCCAGCGCTCGAGTGATCTCCGGCTGCCCGCTCGTCACCACGACCACCTGGTCGGCGCCAGCCTCGAACGCCGCCGCTACGGGATACTCCAAGAGCGGCCGCCCACACAGCGGGTGCAGCACCTTGGGCAGCTGGCTCTTCATGCGCGTGCCCTTGCCGGCGGCCAAAACAATCGCCGAAAGGCCTGGCGTGCGGGTCGTCATGCGCCCTTTTCGCACGCTCTCCGCCCGCCGCTCGAGAAAAAAGCTCTCCCCGCGCCCCGCCGCGGCTCTCTCCCCGTCGGTGAGCTCACCCCCGCATGTTTTGGGGGTGGCACGGCGGCAACAGGGGCGCGCGCGGCCAGTGACGGTGCGCGGCACTATTGGCGTCGGCCCGATGCGCAGCACCTTGGCCGGCTGCCACGCTTGCAACGCCCCCGCCTACGGACAAACCGTCGTCGCCACCGGCAAGCTCGAGCAGGGCGGCAGCGAAGCGAGCGGAAGGTCTTGGCGGCTCGTCGGCCCGAGCCTCTGCCAAGAATGAAGCGGCGAACCGCAACGCAGGGGCGGCCAAAACGCGGCCCGGCAGGGGGCGGCAAGCGCCGCGTTCGGCGCCGGCCAATCAGGGGCGAATCGCCACCTTCAGGACGCCGTCACGCTGATGGCCGAACAGCTCGTACGCTTCTTCAATCTGCTCGAGTCGGTACGTGTGGGTGAGCAAAGAGCGCGTGGACACGCGGCCCGACGCCACGATGCTCATCAAGCGGCGCATGCGTTCCTTGCCGCCGGGGCAAAGGCTGGTGACGATGGTGTGGTCACCCAGCCCCGCCGCGAACGCGTCGAGCGGCACCTGCAAGTGCGAAGAGTAAACGCCCAGGCTCGACAGCGTGCCTCCGGGGCGAATGCAACGTAGAGCGCTCTCGAACGTCGCCTGCTGACCCAGTGCCTCGATCGCGACGTCCGCGCCGCCGTCGGTCAGGCGCCGCACCTCGGCCACCACGTCCTGCTCTGCCGAGTTGATCACGACGTCGGCACCCATCTTGCGAGCCATTTCGAGGCGTGCCGGAATACGATCGACGGCGATGAGCAGCGACGCGCCCGAGAGCTTGGCTCCCGCGGTTGCGCATAGGCCAATCGGCCCCTGCGCGAACACGACGACCGCGTCGCCAATCTTGACCTTGCCGTGCTCCGCCGCGGCGAAGCCGGTGGACATGATGTCGGGACACATCAAAACGTCCTCATCCGTCAGCCCGTCCGGGATTTTTGCCAGGTTGGCCTGCGCGTTGGGGACGAGCACATATTCGGCTTGGCAGCCGTTGATGGTGTTGCCGAAACGCCACCCACCGAGCGCTTCGTACCCCGAGCCGCCGTGGTCGCATTGGGAGGGGCTACCGGACAGACAGGCCCGACACTGGCCACACGGCGTGATGGCTCCGACGATGACGCGCTCACCGCGGGCGTAACCGGTGACGCCGACGCCGACTGCCTCGACAACGCCGACCGGCTCATGACCAATGACGAGGCCGCTTTTCACGGGGTACTCGCCGCGCAAGATATGTATATCGGTGCCGCAGATCGTCGTCAGCGTGACTCGAATGAGGGCTTCTCCTGGACCCGGAACGGGCTTGGGCACCTCACGAATCGAGATCTTACCCTTTTGTTCAAAGACGGCTGCTCGCATGTTGGTCATGGCAGGCACCGAGCATCACCCGTGCCAGCTCGACAAGCGCTCGAAGGCGCTCGTGCTCGCAACAGCTCGCGCACTTTCTGCGGCTGTTGGGCGTCGTTTTTGCGCGCGGGGGGCCTGAGCAACGCCCACATGGGGCGTCGCGACGCTCGGCCACGAGAGGTACGGTCCTTGGCTCACCGCTCGTGACATGAGCTCCGTTCCTCGCTCGCTTCCTCTGGCTCCTCGAGTTGAGCGTCCCGTAGCTGCTCAGTCTTGACAGATTGGCAATCGTGGCGAGGTTACTGCCGCCGTCGCTCACCGCGCCAATTGGAAGAACGGCAGGCGTCCATGACTGGTAACCCGCCAACCTACCTGTTGCTCGCGTTGCTGGTCGGCGGCTGCGCTCCCGCCCTCGCGACGCACCCCGAAACCGCGTTGGTGCCCCGTGCCGTCGACGACAGCTTCGTCTGCAAGCACCTCGCCGACCGCTTCGTCGGCTTACCGGCGGGCCTGAACGCCAACGGCGCGGAACTACGGCCTACGCCGTTGGTGGGGCGCTGGTGGGTTCGGACTTGCTCGTCCACGGGTGAAAGAGACGAGCTTCGCGTCCGACTGCAGGGGCCAGGGTGGTACTTCGTCGACAAGAGCGACGGCAATCTCGCGCTGCAGCAGCAGGTGCCCTTCGACTTGAGCATCGAGCTGGGCGGTCGTCTCCACATGACGAACGCCGAGGGCATTTTTACGGTTTGGCTCAGCCCCGACGAGGACCCCAAAGTCGACCTTCACGTGTCCAGCGAGCTCGACGTCAAGGCACGCTCCACGTGGGGGAGCGTGCTCCGCCTGATGCCCCTGGTCCCGGTGCAGGCCATGGCCGCCGCGCGTTTTTCCGAGGCTGCTACCGAGGCTCTTCGGGTGCGGCTCCGCGAAGGCGCCACCGTGACGTACGACGTAGCGGCTGGGCAGGCGGACGCCACCGTTGGCAGGCTGGCCGTAGCTCAGACCCCTAGAAACGCATTTCAAGACCGCGTCCCATGGCTGGTCAACGACCGGCTCTTCTTGAGCGCCTCCGGGGTCCAGGTGGTCGGGCCAATCACTCCGGGTCCTACTCGGCTAGACGTGAACGTCGAGAGTGGCGCCGGCGTTGCGTATCGTGCGCTCTGCGCCGGGGACATGGACAAGGACTACCCAGCCATCGCAAGGGGCGACGCCGCGTCGATAGCCGTCGACCCGCAGCTCGCGCATGGGACGGTAGCCGGGCTCGGTCAGCACACCACCGACTTTCACGTTGATGGTTGCAAATTCTATCTGGTCATCTCGGCCTTGGAACACACGGACGCGCTCGTGTCATTCAGAGTGCGCGCGTAGTTGCTGCTCCAAAAGCAGCCGCTCGAGCGCTCCTCCCAATCTAGATCGGTCATCGGAGCGCCCAGCAGCGGCTCGGCATGGGCTGGCGGCCCTACCGCGCTGAGCAGCGCCCGAGCTGCTGTCGCGCTTCATGTCACCGATCATCGTGACCCAGAAGCCGAAAAAACCGTTCGCCGTTATCGGGCAACCGGGGCTTTCCCGCGGCATTTGCGTACTGCTTGCGGCATGACGGGTAGCTCGTCCGTGATAAACTTTCCCGATGGCGACCGAGGTCGAAGCTTTGGAGGCGCGCAAGCTCAGGGCGGCCGCACGACGGACGCACATGACCGTCGAAGTCGTTGCGTTAGGTGAACGCGAAGCCCCGCCTTACGCGGACAGTACACCGGAAGAAAGGCTGGCAGCGGCGGTCCGACTCATCCAACATCATCAAGCTCTTCGGGGAGGGCCCTCGACGGTTCCGCGGGAGGCATGGCCCGGCGAGACTTTCGAACCGGTTGGCTAAGCTTCCTCAAGACTTTACGGATCTCCTGGTCGAGCTCTGCGAAAGGCAAGCAGAGTTCCTGCTGGTGGGCGGTTGGGCCGTGATCCTCTACGGCCACGTCCGTGCCACAGATGACATGGCTATCTTCGTCCGGCCATCCACGACGAGCTCCGAACGCGTCTTCGCAGCTCTTGAGGCCTTTGGCGCTCCGCTACGTGCGCACTCGGTCGCGCCGGTACATTTCGCGAGAGAGGGCGATGCCTATCGATTCGGCATCGCGCCGCTCAAGATCGAGGTGCTCACCAAGATCAGCGGCGTGTCGTTCGACGAGGCGCTGCTGGGCGCGAGGACGTTCGACCTCGAAGGCCATGCGATCCCCTACATCGGCAAGGCGGCACTCATCGCCAACAAGAAAGCGGCTGGACGGCTCAAAGACCTTGCAGATGTCGAAGAGCTCGAGCACCTCCGCGAGCGCTGAACCAAGCTGGCCGCGCCACAAGCGCGAGCCCCGCACACAAAAAAACGCGGAGCCAGCTTTCGCTAACTCGGCGTTTTCATTTTTGTTGCGCGGGGCCGCAGCATTCAGACGCCACGAGTCCACATAAGGATTCATAGAGAAACGGGATGCTTGTCTCCGCTCCCTACCACGGCCATCGCAAGGCACGCTGAACGGGTCGATCCCGTGCCGCTTCGCCCATCGGGCGGCGTCAACGCCGAGCGGGCGGAGGAATCGGGCGGGGTTCACGTGGGGGTAGCCAGGCGCTTGTGCACGAAGCGTGCGGTCGGTGAAAAATTCTGCCCGGAGATTCGTCGGCGCACGCGAGGTCGGCGCCCGCGAGGTCGGCGCCTGAAATGGCGGGCAAAAATTCTGCCCGGAGATTCGCCTCCCCAGCGGTTATGCTGAAGCCCGAGACCATCGTGGAAACGTCGGCGTCAGCGCTCCCCCCCGCATCCGCTTTCGAGCAGCCCATTCTGGAGGCGATTGCCCAAAGGGGGCGACCCCTTGGTGTGGAGGAGATCGATGCGGCCGTCGCCGAAAGACTAGAGCTTGCGCCAGCAGCCTTGCGAATCCCCCACGGCGCTGCTGGTAAGACGGAGTTCGCGTATCGCATGGCGTGGGCTCGAGCCCGTCTCAAGGACAAGGCGCGTCTGGTTCGCACAGCATATAAGACGTGGGGGCTATCCAGGAGCACCCAGGGCACCAGGCCGTGAACGAACCTGCAGGCGCATCTTTCAAGGGACTAAAGGCGGCGTCTGCCACCACGTCGGGCATCGCGCGCGCCGCGAGCAAGAAGAGGAACACTCGTTGCGAGGTTCTGCTTCGTAAGGAGCTTTGGCAGCGTGGGCTGCGATATCGCCTGCACGCTCGAGCTCTGCCTGGGCGCCCCGACATCGTGTTCGTCCGTGCACGGCTGGCGGTGTTCTGTGACGGCGATTTCTGGCACGGCCGCAACCTCGAGCAACGATTGGCCAAACTCGCGGGCGGACACAACGCGGCCTACTGGGTGAAGAAGGTGCAAACCAACGTCGATCGCGATGCCCGCAACGTCGCGGCCCTCGTGGCGGCCGGATGGCGAGTGCTGCGTTTCTGGGAGGCTGCTGCAGTGTCGAAACCGGCGGCCTCAAACCCGTAGTCCAAGCCTCCGGCGCCCGAAAACAGGCTGATTACCTTGGGGCGAGCCATGCTGATCATCCGTGTAGCCCCCCCTGTCACCCGCGTCGAGGGGGCTCTGAACTTCTTTGTCCTATCACGCGGTTACGTCAGCCCAGATAGGATGGGGAGCGTGAAGCTTGAGCGCTACTCGGGCGTCCGCGGGCGGGCGAATGTAACCAAAGTGACTGACGCGCTGCGCCGGAGCGGTGCGAAGATTCTCACCGAGCCGGACCCGACGGTCGCACCATTCGAATACGCGATCGAGTTGCCCAGCGGGGAGCGCCGGCAGCTCGTTTGCTACGCGTTCACGGCGAACAAGTACGGCCAGGAAGGACGTCCGGAGGGCGAGCACCGCTTTCAGATCAAGTATGGCGGCGATTTCACGCGCTACCATGAGCTGTTCATCGATCCGAGTCGAGACCGTAGCAAGCGCAAGGTCACCCTGCTCTTCGGTGTGCATCAAGAACTCGACCTCTTCGTGGCAGTCGACCCTTTGATGCACACGCCGACGTGGTTTCTCGATGTCCGTCGAGTTCAAGGAAGCGGACCTCGAAGAGGCGCGCAAGGCCGGTTGGCACGCTTGGGAGCGGGAGCGCGCACCAGGGCGGCGAAAACAGAACCCGATCCTGCCGATGGAAAGTTTCCAAACCGAGGCTGTCACGGCATTCACGCCAGAGCACTTCCTCCACTACGTCGAATTCGAGCACCTAGCATCTGGGCTTGACGCGGCTGAACGAATTTTGGTCGGAGCACAGCTTGCACGGAACAAGATTCCCGGAAAAAAGAGCCACAAACTCGAGGATGAGCTGGGAATCTCCAGAGACGAGCTGCTGGACGTGCTCGATAGCGCATTCCGCTTGAAAGTCGCCGTGCGCGGCCGGGTGGCGGAGCATCACCTCGGCAAAAAGCTCAACGCGCTTGGAGGCATCTCGTCTGTCCGCTCAATCGACGAAGATGGGCAACCGGACATCGAGGTCGTTTACCGCAAGCGCGCTTTCCGAATTGAGTGCAAGAACGTCCGTCGAGAAATCATGCCCCCGCGAGTCGACTTCCAAAAGACCCGAGCGTCGAAGGACGATCCGTGCAGCCGCTACTACGCGCCGTCTCAATTTGAGGTGCTCGCGGCATGCATGCATCCTGTAACAACCAAGTGGGACTTTACGTTCTGCGCGACGAGCGGATTAGAAGCGCACAAGAAATGCAAGGGCAAGCTTGCAGACAAGGTGCTCGTTGGCGGCGCGACCTGGTCAGACTCGCTGACCGCATTGTTGGACACAATGCTTTAACGCAACGCCGTCACGACTGACCGGCTCGGAGCTGGACTGCATGCGCGGGCAATAGCGGTCACGTCTCGGTGCCGTTCAGCTGTTCGTAGTTGCCGAGCGCGAGATAGTGAGCCGTTTGCGGCGGCGACAGGCGGCGCCGGAGCCACCTCTCCCGCGCGAAGCGCGTCTCCGCCGAGGGCGTCCACCTCTCCCGCGCGAAGCGCGTCTCCGCCGACGGCGTCTACCCCTCCCGCTCGACCGTAGTCGGCGTTCGCCCTCTCCTCTCCGCCGACCCAAAACGGCCCGCGACCGCCGCACTAGCTTCTGCAATCAAGCTGCATTCTCGGCAGCCCCCATGAACGAAAGAAGCCCCTAAGAGGCAGCGAGGGCGCGTGATTGGCTCACGGAGGCGTTGCGGTTCCGGGCGGGGCGGCCGGGAGCGATAGCTGGAGCTTGGTGGTGGCGCCGGGTTTGATGGTGACGACGGTGCTGTTGGCGAGCGGGCGCTTTTTGACGAGGCCGCTGACCGTGAGGCGGTACTGGCCGGCGGGGATCTCGAGCTCGGTCCAGATTTCGGCCCCTTTTACTAGCTGGGTGGCGATGACCGCGCTCTTGTTTTCTAGCTTGGCTTCGAACTGAAAGTCGTCCGTCGAGCTGGCGTTGACGACGCTCGCCTCGATTGCGCCGGGCTGCGCTGCCTTTTCGCGCTCCGACTTTTCTTGCTCGGCTCGGGCTTTGGCGTCTTGGGCGGCCTTCTCCCGGTCCAGCTTGGCCTGATCGATCTGCACCTTCAGATCGCGCTCGAGCATCATCAGGTTTTGCCGAAATTCGGTGGCCCAGTCTTGCGTCTCTTTGCTGACGAGCCCCTCGATGGTCGAGCTGAACATCTTGGCTCGTTGAATCAAAGCCGCGCTTTGCTCCGTGGTGGGCGGCGCCGCCGATTGCGCGAGCAACGCGGCCCAATCCATTCGAAAGTCTTGAGCCGCGGCGCGTATCGCGGTGGCGGTGAGCACGTAGCGAGTCCACCCGCTCGACAACCCTGCGAAGCGGTCGACGCTGAGCAAGGCCGCGCCGCCGCCGATCAGGAGCGAGGCGAAGAGCCCTGCATTGAACGACTTCATGAACGGAGCCGCCCAGCCACGAAAAATGCCAAGCTCGTAGGCGAGGGGTACGACGCCGGCCAGGGCCGTCGACCATATCGCCAGCCATTGCAAGAGGGTGGCAAAGCGCGCCTTGTTGGTTTTACGCTTCCAATACCAGCTCTCGGAGCGCTCCGCGTTCGCGAGGACGTATTTTCTCAACTCTTCGAGCGAGGCCGATGGGTCGCGTGCGTCCCAGGCGAGCTCGGACATGTCTTGGGAGGCAATGTTGGGAGCGCGCTTCGGTGGAGGCGGGGCCTCGGTGTTTGCATCGAGCGGTGCGACGGCCGCTCCAGAGGTTGCGTCTTTGTCGTTCTGCTCCGCCATGCTCGACAAGCTAGCGGTCGCGGCGAACGCGCCCAATAGTCATTGTTCGGCGCTTCCGCGGGCCTGCTCGGCCCGTCGCGTTCAGTTGATGAGGACGTCGCCGGGCGCGGGTTTGGCGCGTTCGGTGTAGACGATCAGGCGTTCGCCGGCGGCGATGGCGTCGCTGCGGCCGCGGCGGTTGACGCGCTCCATCTGGCCGACGGTCATGCCGTAGCGTTTGCCGACGGTGGTCAGGGTGTCGCCTTCACGGGCGGCGATGAGCAGGCGCTTTTTGCCGTTTTGTTCCTCGAAATAGTCGCAAAACTCGGGGCTGCCGGCGATCAAGATCTTGGCGTGCGCTTCGGGCACGTGCAGCACTTTCGACAAATCGGTGTTCTTGCCCACGAAGACTTGCAGGCTCATGCCGGGCTCGAGCCGCGCTTGCACGTCGAGGGCGTTCCAATCAGCCAGCTCTTGCGGAGACACCCTGAATGCCGCTGCCACGCCGCTCGCCGTGTCGCCCGAGACGACTCGATAGAACACGCGCTTGCGATCCGGGTAGTCCACGCGGCGGCCCGGCACGACCACGAGCTCGGGGGCGGTGGTCGGATCGGGCTCGGACACGCGCGAGGCTCGGGGTACGAGCAGCACGGTGCCGGCCGTCAGCACCTCATCGGCGGCCACGCGGTTCTTCTCGCGCAGCTCGCGCTCGCTGGTGCCATGGGCGCGCGCAATGCGTTCCACGGTTTCGCCGGCCTTGACCACGTAAGGCTCGAGGCCGTCGTCCGCGGGAGCTTGGGCCGGCGTCCATTTGGCGCCGCTGCCCAGCGGCACGCGCACGCGGTAAGAACCGCGCGTGACGCCGGGAGGCGCGGGCGGCGTGCGGCCCGCCAAAAACTGCGGATTGAGGGCGTCCAGGCCGCTCGGGGGCAGGCCCACGACGCGGGCAATTTCCGAGATGGACACGGAGGGGCCCACCACCACCACGTCGAAGCGTTCGGGCGGATCTTCGGTGACGCCGTCGAGCCCGAAGGCACGGCGATTGTTCATCACGATGGCCGTCGCCAAGATCTTGGGCACGTACAGCGTCGTCTCCCAAGGGATGCCGGCTTCGTAACGCGACAGCTCCCAGAAGTCGTTCGTGTTGAACTTGCGCACCGAGCGCGAGAGGCCGCCGTAGCCCATGTTGTAGGCGGCCATCGACAGCTCCCAGCTGCCGAAGCGCCGGTACAGGTCGCTGAGGTAACGGATGGCCGCTTGCGTGGAGCGTTCCGGATCGAGCCGCTCGTCGACCCAGCGATCGACGGTGAGCCCATAGCTGCGGGCGGCGTCGGGCATGAATTGCCATAGGCCGGCCGCGCCGACGGGTGAGGCGATCGTGGGGTTGTGCCCGCTCTCGATCAAGCTGAGCCAGACCAAATCCAAGGGCAGCCCCGCGCGCCCGAGCTCGGCCTTGATGGCCGATGCGAAGCGACCCGACTTTTTGGCCCAAGTGCGCGCGATGGCGCGACCGCTCGGGGTGTCGCGGTAAAAGCGCAGGTAGCGCACGACGCGCTCGTCGTAGCGAGTGGGCAAGTCTGGCTGGGTGAGGCTGCGCAGCCAGCTCGCGTCGCTACCCGTCGTTACCTCGGAGCCAGGGCTGCTGGTGGTACCTCCGGGCAGACCCGAAGCGTCCACCTCCGGCCCCGATGTGCTGGGGGCCGGGAACTCGAAGCCCAGCTCCACGCCGGTGAGGGGCTGCGGAAACAGCACGCGCTCGGCCTCGCGCAGGCGTGACAGCTCGGGATCGTCTTTGCCGCGTCGCAGCTGATCGTCGGTTGGGGCGCCGCCGGTGATGTGTTGACGCGCGCTTTCGTCCGGAGTGCCGCGCGCGGCGCCGGGCGGCAGCGTGGCCGCCGGCTTGCTGGGAGGGCGTCCTTTTTGGTGCGAGACCGCGGAGGCGGGCTTCTCGGGCTTCTCGGGCTTCTCGGGCTTCTCGGGCTTCTCGGGAGCCGCGGGGGGCTTTACCTCGGCGGAAGGTTTGGGGACCACGCTGCGGCTGCCAGCGCCGCGGGCCACGTCGGCGGCGGGCCTATTGGTCGCTGGCGGGTCGGCCGGGGTGGGGGACTCGGTAGGGGAGACGGCCGGAGCGGCCGGCTTGGCGGGAGCGCTGGGCTTGCTCGAGGGCGGGTCGCTCGGCCTGGAAGCAGCGGGCGGGGCTGGCTTCGCCGCGGGCGGCTTGGCCGGGGCTGGAGCCGGTTTGGACGGCTGGGGGGCGGAGCCGGCTTCCTTGGCCGGAGGCTTTTTGTCGGCTTTTGGCGGCTCGGGCTGGCTGGCGGGGGCGCTCGGCAAGCTGCCGGGCTTCGCCTGCGCCGCGGCCAGGCTGGGGCTCAAACAGAGCCCGAGCAAGAGCGGGTAGCGCACCACGAGCGATCGCATCACCCGAGGCTTAACGGACCTCGGGCCGCCCGGTCAAATATCGCGGGCTTTAGCGTCAGCTCTCGTTAGAAGCGGCGCGCACGATGGGCGGTACTGCCACAGCGGCCGGGCTGCTGGGCAAATCGTGCTGCATGCGGCGGCGCTTCACTTCGAGGTAGGAGGCGGAAAATGGGTTGGCCGGGACCAGCACCGGTACCCGCCGTTCGACCTGGATGCCGAGCGCGAGCAGCGCGTCGTGCTTGAGCGGGTTGTTGGTGAGCAGATCGACCGACTCGACGCCCAAATTACGCAACATGGCGGCGGCCACGTCGTAGCTGCGAGCGTCGACGGGCAGATGCAGCAGCTCGTTGGCCTCGATGGTGTCGGCGCCTTTGGCCTGAAGGGCGTAGGCCCGCACCTTGTTGGCCAGGCCAATACCGCGGCCCTCTTGGCGTAGGTACAGCAGCACCCCAACGCCGCGCCGCGCTATCTCGGCCTGGGCCCGCTCTAACTGCTCGCGGCAGTCGCACTTGAGAGAGCCGAACACTTCACTGGTCAGGCACTCGGAGTGGATGCGTACCGGTATGCCTCGTTGCCCCCGCACGTCTCCCATCACCAGCGCGCAGTGCTCACGGCTGAGCGCCGGATGTGCCGCGGCGTCCTCCCACTCGAACACGTGCAAATCGAACGTGCCGTAACGAGTGGGGATGGGAGCGCGGGCTTGATGCTCGAGCCTAAAGTCGGGCTCGTGTGAACCGAACGGGGACATCGCGGAAACTTTGGACAACATGGTGCGAGGGCACCCGGGGGTCAAGCTGGCGGCCGGCGGCTCCTCTACGGAGAGGCGCGCCGCGACGAGGTTCCCGGCTTGTTTTGCTCATTCGCTTTCGCCCCGGCCGAAGTTCGACACAGCTTCAAAATGGCTGCCTCGAGCACGGCCTGCGCCGGCCTGCGCGTGCCACCCTTGAGCTCTAAGTCGAGACGGGCGAGCAGCTCGGGCCAGCGCTCGAGATCGGCGCGGGGGAGGGCTTTGACCTGCTGGCTCAGCTCGCGCGCTTTGAAGGGCGGCGCGCCCGCGCGTATGGCGGCTTGATCGGGCGAAGCGCCGCCCCGCACCGCCGAGTCGAAGCGCAAGAGCTGGCGCGTCGACCACGCCAGCACGCCGAGCAGCCGCAGCCCGCGATCTTGAGGATCGTACACGTCGGCGAGCGCGGCCAACGCCGCACCGGCGTCGCGCCGCCCGACCGCCGCGACTAGCTCCCAAACGCTGGCCGCGCGCAGCCGCACGATGCAGGTCGCGACGGTGTCTTCACCGATCTCCTTGCCGTCGCCCACGTACAGGCAGAGCCGCTCGACCGCGTCAGCGACCGGCGAGAGCTCGGGGCCGGTGAGCTCCGCCAGCAGGTCGGCCACGCTCGCGCTGATCTTGCAGCCGCGGCCGGCGACTCGCCGCTCGATCCACGTGGGCAGATCGGCGCGGGCCAGCGGCTCGCACGCCACCAGGTAGCCGTCCGCCTTGGCTTGCGTGTACAGCTTGCGGCGCTTGTCGACGCCAGCGCCGAACAGCACGAGCACGGTGCTGGGCGAGGGCGACTTGGCGTAGTCGAGCAGCTTCTCGAAGGGATCTTTGTCGGTGAGCTTGCCTTCTTTGGCGCCGGCCTTGGGCTCCCAGCGCTCCAGGCCCCGCAGCAGCACGAGGCGGCGCTTGGCCATCATGGGCAGGGTGCGGGCCGTAGACAGCACGCGATCGACGTCGGCCTCGCCGGCTTGGTACTGGTCCTCGTTCAGGCCGCTGATGCCGCCCTTCAGCGCCGCGGCTTTGAGCGCCAGCACGACGGCGCTCGCCAGGTAGGCTTCTTCACCGGCCACCAGGTAGATCGAGCGAAGCTCGCCCTTTTCGGCCTCGGCCAGCGCTTGATCCGGCGTCACCCGGCGCTTCTATCACGGCAAGATTGGAACGTCGCGTCGCCCCGTAGTAAAGCGGCGGCGTGTGCTCCCAGCGCGTCTTCGGCGCACGACAGGCGAAAGGCGGCCAGGCCTCGCTGGTCGCGATCGGCAATTTCGACGGCGTCCACCGCGGACATCGGGCCGTGCTGGTCGAAGCGCTGCGCATGGCGCGCGAAGCGGGGCTCGTGCCGCGGGTGTTGACCTTCGACCCACACCCGGCGGTGGTGCTCGGACGCGGCGCCTTGCCGGCCCTCACCAGCTTGCCGCGCAAGGTCGAGCTCTTGTGTCGGCAGAGCAGCGAGCTAGAGGTGGTGGTCGAGCCGTTCACGCTCGAGCTTGCCAAGACCGAGCCGGCTGACTTCACGCGCCAGCTCTTGATCGACGCGCTGGGGGCGAAGGTCGTGCTGGTCGGCGAAAATTTTCGCTTCGGCCGCGGGCGCGCCGGAGATTTCACCAAGCTGCTCGAGCTCGGCAAAGAACAAGGCTTTCGCGCGCACGCCACGTCGCTGGAGCGCGACGCCGAAGGGCCCATCTCCAGTACGCGCGTGAGGGCCGCGCTCGAAGCCGGCCAGCTCGAGGTCGTCGAGTCTCTGCTGGGGCGGCCGCACGCGTTGACGGGGCTGGTCATCCCCGGGCAGGGCCGCGGGCGCAGCATTGGCGTGCCCACCGCCAACCTCGGAGAGATTGCCGAGGCGCTGCCGCCACACGGGGTGTACGCGGTGCTCGTCGATCAGCAGGTCGAGGGGGCCTTCGTGGCTCTGGCCGGGGGGGTGGCCAACTTCGGTGTGCGGCCCACCCTGGGTGCTGGGCCGAGCTTCGAAGCGCATCTGTTCGATACGTCCCTCGATCTGTACGGGCAAGAAGTGCGCGTGCACCTGCTAGGGCGGCTGCGCGAAGAGCGAAAGTTTTCGGGGGTGAACGAGCTTCGGGCCCAAATCGCCCGAGATATCGAGGCGGCCCGGGCCGTCACGGCGCGGCGCTTGCCCGATCCCAGCGCGCTTGGGGCGTGGTACTGATCCGCCCGCCATGGACTTCGACCCCGCCGAGCTCGATACCTTGTCGCGTGAGGATTTGATCCTGCGCGCCCGAGCGCGCGGCGTCGAACGCCCCGAGCAGATGACGCGCGTGGAGCTCCGCGACGAGATCGTTCGTCGCAGCGAGCCCGATCTGGAGCGGCAGCGGCGCTCGCGCGGGTGGCTGGGCGTCGCGCGCGATCTCTTGGCCAGCGTCGTCGAGTCGGGCCTCAATTTGCCGGACGCGGCCGCGGCCATTCGGGGCGACGGCAAGGGCGAGCACGACTTTCAAGGGCCGCCACCCGTCGCCACCGTCACCTTGGCCGAGATTTACGCCGCGCAGGGTCACTATGAGCAAGCGCTGCGCATGCTCGACGAGGTGATCGAGCGCGAGCCCGAGCACGCGACGGCTCGCACGCTTCGCGAGCGCATCGCCGAAGAGCGTGATCTGGGGCCGGGTCGTCGCCGCAAGGTCGTCGAAACCAAAGCCGAGACCATCGTCACTCCGCAGCCGCCCCGCGTTGCGCTCGCGCCGGAGCCTGAGGCGGCCGCCGTCCCCGCCGCCCCAGAGCCGGCTCCGACTCTCGTCGCCGAGTCGGCCTCGACTGCCGTCGCCGAGTCGGCCTCGACTGCCGTCGCCGAGCCGGAGCCAGAGCCGCCTGCGCCCGCTCCTCCACCCGTGGCCGCCGCCCCGCCGGCTGTTTCTCCTCCTCCCGTCGCCGCTCCCGCCGAGCCGGCTCCCGCCGCGCCGGCTCCCGCCGCGCCGGCTCCCGCCGACGCTGCCGTTCTCTCCGACGCGCCGGCTCCGGCTCCCCCCTCCGTTACGGCTGCCGCCGCCGCTCTTCCCGCCACTTCCGCCCCGGCCGCCGCTCCCGCGCCCGCCACGCCCGCCACGCCCGCGTTGCTGGTCTTGCAAACGACCGACCGCGCCTTCGTCTACTGGCGCTTGCCGGCGCTCTCGCCTTCGTTGCTGCTGCGCTGCGTGACCGTGTGCCCGGAGCCGCAAGGCCCCAGCGTGGACGAGCGCGACTATCCATTACCTCTCGCCACCGGCGGGTTCTGGCTGTCTCGGTTTGCCCCCGGCACCGAGGTGCGGGTCGCGGTGGGCGAGTTGTCGCAGCACGGCTTTGCGCCGCTGGCGGTGGCCCACGTCCTCGACGGTGGCGAGAGCGCTGCCTTCGAGCCGCTGGGCGCGGAAATGGACGCCGAGCTCGAGACCGCCGCGCGCAGCGCCGCCGGGCTCTGAGCCCCGGCTCTCGCCCAAGCGCTGGCTCGAATTCGTTCGAGCCACGAAACTCGCGCCGCCCGCGACCGATGGGCGGCCATGGGCAGCTTTTGGGGGAGGGTCGGGCTCGTGCTCGGTGTCTGGTGCAGCGTCGCGGCGGCGGCGCAGGCGCAGTCGTTGCCGCTCGTGCCTCTGGCCGACCGGCATTTCGAGGTCGCGCTGCACGCGCGCAGCCAGCGCGCCAGCGCGCGCGCCGAGCAAGCCGCGTGGCTCTCGGTCTCGCTGCCCCTCGATCAGCTCGCGCTGCCGCGAGTTGCAGAGGCGCCCCTAGTGCCCGCTCCGGCCGCGCCGCCGCCCCCTCCGGCATCCCCGCCTCCCGCGTCGAAGGCCCCCCCGCCTGTTGCTTCGGCCTCGCCGAACGTCGCGCCCGCGCCGGAGCCGGTCGTCACCCTTCAACAGCTGCGCGCTCTCGCCGAGTTTTCGCGTCGCGCCACCGTGGTGGCGTTGAGCGTCGCTGGCGCGGCCAGCGAGCGGCGGCGTCTGGACTCGCTCTCGGGGCGCGCTCGCAGCTCCGCCCTTCTACCCGAGCTGCGGCTACGCGCCTCCCGCAACACCGACCGGGCCTTGCGCTTCGCCCCCACCACCGACGACCCGTATCGCATCACGCAGGCCGACGGTGCGGGCACGGTGTTGGAAGCGAGCGCAACCTTTCGGCTCGACCGCCTGCTGTTCGCGCGCGAAGAAATGTTGGTGGAGCGGCTACGCCTGCAAGCCGCCGAGGCGCGCACGAAGCTCGAGGCTCGCGTGCAGGCGGCGCTGCTGGGCTTGTTCCGTGCGCGCGAGCTGAGCTGCGCGCGGGAGGGTGACGACCAAGCGGCGCGCGAGGCGCTGCGCGTCCTAGAGCTGTTCACCGAGGTCGACGACCTGACCGCCGGCTGGTTTTCGGACCGAGCCGAGAGCTTTGGTCGCGCCGTTTGGGGCTTCCCCGAAGCGGTTCTGGGCGTTTGCCGCCCGCCCGAGCCCCCGCCGGCCGCGCCCGGCACAAAGCCTGTGGCGAGCCTGGAAAACTCGGAGTAAATACCGCCCCGAAATGCTCGCCGATGCTCGCAATCTCCTGTCAGACCTCCAAAGGCGCGTCGATGCGCTAAGGGGGTCTCTTTGACGTCCCGGCACTGAAGCGCGAAATCGACGAGCTGGATCAGCTGTCCAGCGACCCCAACTTTTGGAACAACCAAGAGAAGGCGCAGGCGCTGATGCGCAAGCGCGCCGCCGCGGCCGAGAAGCTGGAGCAGGCGCAGGCGCTCGAAAAAGAGCTGAGCGACGCCGGCGAGATGCTCGAGCTCGCCGCCGCTGAAAACGACGACAAGCTGATCGACGAGGTCGAGGCGAGCCTGCACCCCATCGACGCGAAGGTGCGCGCCGCCGAGCTGCGGCGCATGCTGAGCGGGCCGGTCGATCACGCCAACGCCATCGTCAGCGTCAGCCCCGGCGCGGGCGGCGTCGAGGCCAAAGACTGGGCCGAGATGCTGATGCGCATGTACCTGCGTTGGTGCGAGCGCAAAGGCTTCAAGACCGAGGTCATCGACTACGAGCCGGCGGAAGAAGCCGGCATCACGGGCGCTTCTTTCACGGTCGCGGGCCCCAACGCTTACGGCTATCTGCGGGCCGAGGTGGGCGTGCACCGGCTCGTGCGCATCAGCCCGTTCGACGCCAACGCGCGCCGTCAAACCAGCTTCGCCGCCATCGAGGTCACGCCCGACATCGAAGACGAAATCGACATCGTCATCGAGGACAAAGACATCGAGCTTACGACGATGCGCGCCGGTGGAAAGGGCGGGCAGAACGTGAACAAGGTCGAGACGGCGGTGCGGCTCAAGCATTTCCCGAGCGGCCTCAACATCGTGTGTCGCGCCGAGCGCAGCCAGCACCAAAACCGGGCCATGGCCATGAAGATGCTGAAGGCCAAGCTGTAAGAGCTCGAAGAGCAGAA